>ENA-UOOI01000371-UOOI01000371.1-fermentation-metagenome-genome-assembly--contig:-NODE-371-length-58739-cov-78.454553_pt1 | contig 58739 bp, 52 predicted proteins | sample MGYA00245779_ERZ724027 | MGnify/ENA primary metagenome ERZ724027 (study PRJEB28704, sample SAMN03018318) | fermentation metagenome | biome: anthropogenic terrestrial biome; feature: soil; material...
GGCGATCGAAGAGTACGAGATGGCTCATCTTGCCGCCTACAACAGTGCGTTTCATCTCGAATGGGCAAGGAGACCCCCTGCGCAAGCGGGGGGAGGAATTGCCCAGGCCAGCCCCGTACACTTTCGCGCTGCATGGCTATTCTTAATAACGGGTGAGAAACAGAGAATATCCCCATGGCACTGCGAGTCGTCAGCAACTATCTCCGTCTTCCTAAGAAGACGTTCCAGATTATCGACACGCTCGCGTACCATGCCAAGAGCCTGTATAACGTGGGGCTGTACAATGTCCGGCAGCACTACGCCACGCACCAGGAGAACCGCCAGACCCTTCAGAGGCTTCGGCCGGACCTCACCTCCAGGGTTGACGTGCTGGTCGGATCCTATCTCCCCTACACCCGAAAGAAGGACTTCCCCTTCAAAGAGTACAGCACTTCTGTGCAGTCAAAAGAGAACGAGAACTACGGATTGCTGCACAGTGACGCTGCTCAGCAGACGCTGAAGTCGGTTGAAGAGGCGTATATAGTCACTGGGCCAACATCTTTGAAGCATACTTTGGAATCAAGAATTTCACCACCCATTTCTCCCAATAGGTTCTTTTCCCTGCCAGTCTCTCAAATGCCGCTATAATCGTGGCTGTAAGGTGTTCGTCATCCCTGATGAATGTCGCTGAGACCTCCCGCTTGATCGCTCGCCAGATCTGCTCGATGGGATTGAGATCCGGAGAATATGGCGGCAGATATGCAAGACGGATATTGTTGCCGGCGGCGTACTGCCTGACAAGAATCGCATGATGTGAGCTGAAGTTATCAAGGACGATAACAAGTCGTTTACTGGGGTTTGCTCGCTTGTACTCTCTCAATACCTCCCGGATATCTTCTTGCTTGGAGCGTTCCCGAAACGTGGCGATGGAGGTGCCATTGACGGCGAGAATGGCGAAGGTATTGGCCCGGATCTTTGTGGTGTTCTTCACCAGCGGGGTGCGGTCGAACGACCACATCCGCTGGGTATTGGCCGTGGTTTGTGGAGAGCACTCATCCAGGAACCCAAGCACCGTATGCTTGCTCATCCGCGGAAGTTTTTTTTGAACTGCGCCTCTGCCTCCCCCGGTCTGCGGTAATCCCGCGGGTAGGGTTTGCCAAAATGCATGCCAAATGACTTCAGGATCCGCCGGACCTGATCCAGACTGTAGGTGACACCGAATTGAGACTGAATCAGCTGCTGTGCCTCGACGGTCGTCCAATGATCGTTTTCGCGCAACCGCTCGAGCAGTGCGGCCTTCTGGTCGGCAGTGAGTTTGGCGGGGCGACCACCGGCATACCGCGGAGCCAGTCCCTCCAACCCATCAGCATTCCAGCGTTCTTGCCAGTTGTAGCCCGTTTGACCGGAAACACCGATAGACTCGGCCGCTTTGACGACACTCATGCCCATATACCGCAACTGAATAAACACCAGGCGCGGGACCACTTCAGGCAAGCCTTGGTGATGCTTGATCCGTTTCGTCAAAGTGGACAGGGAAACGTGTCGGACAATCGCGATCTGTTCACGGCCAGTCATGCGGGCAGGGGGGGTTCAAGGTTCAAGAGGGTATCGCCAGGAACTATAGATTCAATTCAAACTGCATGAATGTTAATGTTTTTGCACCGGGCGGCGCCGGTCACTCAGATACTGGTGACCAACGAGTCTGCCGGGCCCTGCAGGGGGGGTCGGCGGGGATCACCCGCTCCCTCCCCCGTGTTCCAGGAAGGTTGGGTACGTCGACGGTCAGCCCGACAGATGATGGGCATTTTTTCTGCGATAACCACAGAAGGATAATCCTCAGAGGAATTCTAATCGGTAATATGAACATTGCTTGCCGGTTCCTGTGAACTATCCCGCCCTAAAGGGCGTGGTAGTTCACTGTACTGGTTATTGAAAATCGATGCACTAAAACAGACTCGCCTCCGAGTAGACCGTGATCTCGTCCTCGTGGATCTCAAACGGCTTGATCTCCCGGGAATGGGCTGACCGGCGCATCTTCACGACCTCAAGGGCCAGGTGCACCTCGGTGAGGCCGGGAGACCGGATGTAGCGGAGGAGGACCACTGTATCCGCCAGGTACTCCGCAAGGCCGTACCTGCTCCCGTCCGGGTTCGCTGCATCGGTCTCGCTCGTCAGCACGAGCGTGCAGGCCTCGTCCCGCATCACCTCGACGAACCGGAACATCTCCTGCCGTCGGACGGCCTCGTCCACGAAAAGCCCCTCGAAGAGCGATATCGGGTCGATGATCACCCTTGAGGCCCCGGTGCTCCTGATGAGGGCGGGAAGCTCGCTCTTGATGCTGCTGATAGCAAGGTTGAAGTCGGTCGGGTCCAGCCTGAGCAGATAGAACCGATCACCGAACCTCTCCGTATCCCACCCTTTCTGGGCAATAGTGGCGCGGAGGAGTTCCTCCCGCTCATCGAGGCTGATGTAGATTACCTTCTCGCCCCGCGAGAGCCCCTCGTACGCGAACTGGAGGGCAAACATCGTCTTCCCGGTGCCGTAGGTGCCGACGATCGCGCAGACGCTCTTCTCAAGAACCCCTCCCGAGAGCATCGCATCCAGGCCCACAACGCCGAACTTCACCCGGTTTGCCGTTTATATCACCATCCTGATGTTGCGCACCTCAAACCCTTCCGCCGCGGAGATCTTCACCGCGAACTTCACGAGATCCTTATCCTCGAGGCGGGGCATCACGCCCCGGAACTTCTCGAAGTACATAACCCGCTGCCGGCGCTGTGCGCCGGTCTCCTCCCAGCGGAAGAGGAGTGTGGCGTCGACACAGTCGGCGATCTCGAGTTCCCGCGACCGGTCCAGGATGCCGGAGGTGAGCAGGAGATAGATCGTGATGTTCCGGCGTTTTGCCACCTGCTGCAGCCCCCGCAGGAAGGCGATGAATTCATGCCACTCGGGACCCCTCGTAAGCGACGGAGTGATCCCGGTCAGTGAATCAAGGACAATCAGGCTGTTCTCCGGGCATCCGCCGAGCACCCGGGCGAGTTCTGCAAGGATATTGCCGTCTTCCCTGCGCTGCTTCTTCCGTAGACGTTCGATGGCACTCCCCTCCCCGTACCAGTCCGGGGGAACGATACTTGCGTCGAAGTAGAGCTCCGAGAGGTCATGGAAGACGATCTCCTCCCCGAGTTGATTATAGAAATCCGGGTTGAACGAGAGGGCCATCTCCTTGAGGATATCCTCTCGCATCCGGGTGAGCGTCACGTACACGATCCCGCCCGGGAGCAGAAGGTGCTCGCCGGCCGTCCCGCTCCGTCTCAGCAGGGAAAGATGCATGATCGAGGTCTGCACAAACTCGACGTTGCCGGCACCGTGCTCCCCGAGGAGCAGCACCACCGATCCCGCCGGGACGCCGCCGTCCAGCACGGGGTCGAGCGAGGCGATGCCCGTCGGCATCCGTTGTCGGAGGCGGTCGTGCATAGATATTCCATGTATATGAGGAGAACGATTAAAGCGTTCTGGTCCTGTGTGGTCTGAGAGAAAATTACGGCCACCCGAAACGTCCCTGCAAAAAAAGCAGATTTATATGGGTGCTGCTCCACACCACGTATAGTCTCACACAGCCTCCCGTGCGCTGTTCGTCCGCCCCCAGAACCCGGGTGGAAGGCGGCAGGGACCCGATATGGACAACGACGTAGGTCACAGCAACCATGCAGGCAACAGTCAGGGACCCGGTGATCAAGAAGGCGTATACCGATGCACCTCTCCTGTGGGTGCCGCGATGACACCGGAGCGAGAATCTCCGGCGACTCCTGAGCCCTCCTCCACCCGGAAGAGGTCCGGCCTGGCCCGGCTCCTGGACCGGGCCTGCTTCTTCCGGAACGGCGGCCAGGCCGTGGGCGAGTATGACCCCGCGGTGCACGCCCCCCTTGTGGAGGCGGCAGTCTCGTTGCCCTACGAGGAGCTTGACCGCTACTGGATCGTCGAGGGCCTCTCGCTCGCCGTGATAGCCCGGAACACGCAGACGAATCAGGCCGAATACCTCCTCTTCGAGCCGGTGCTCTCGGAGTTCGAGTACGAACTCCTGGAACGGCTCTTCGACGACCTCCGCGACGTCCTGATCCTCGACGACCACGATATCATCGCCGACCCCCGGGTGGTCCTCTCCAGGAAGGCACAGGTACTGCTCGTCGAGTACGGCCTCCCCCTCGACGACACAACGACCTTCAAACTCCGCTACTACCTCGAGCGCAACTTTCTCGGCTGGTCACGCATCGATGCGCTGATGAAAGACCCCCGGATCGAGGATATATCCTGTGACGGCACCCGGATTCCGCTCTTCCTCTATCACCGGCAGCACCAGAACATCAAGACGAACATCCTCTTTGACGAATTGACCCTGAATTCGCTCGCGATCACCCTCGCCCAGCGCTCGGGCAAACACGTCTCCATCGGGAGCCCGCTCGTGGACGCGACCCTCCCCGACGGCTCACGGCTGCAGCTCACCTTCGGCAACGAAATCACAACCCATGGCACATCGTTCACGATCCGGAAGTTCCGCGAAGCGCCGTTTACGCCGGTCGAACTGATAGAGGCCAACACCTTCGACGTCAACCAGCTCGTCTACTTCTGGATGGCGATCGAGAACAACAAAAGCCTGCTCTTCGTCGGCGGCACCGCGTCAGGAAAGACCACGTCGCTCAACGCGGTCGCCCTCTTCATCCCGCCGCTTGCAAAGGTCGTCTCCATCGAGGATACCCGGGAGATCACGCTCTACCACGAGAACTGGGTCGCGAACGTCACGCGCGACACGGTATCCGAGGGGCTCGGCGCCACCATCGGTATGTTCGATCTCCTCAAGGCCGCGATGCGGCAGCGCCCCGAGTACATCCTGGTCGGCGAGGTCAGAGGAAGCGAAGCCCAGACCCTCTTTCAGGCGATGAGCACCGGGCATACGACGTTCTCCACCATGCACGCCGGCGGCGTCGACGCGGCGATCCACCGCCTGGAGAACGAACCGCTCAACGTGCCGAGAAATATGCTCCAGGCGCTCGACGTCATATCCGTCCAGGCCCTCACCCACCGGGGGCGCGACCGCGTGAGAAGGTGCCGGGAGATCGTCGAGCTCGCCGGGATCGACCCCGTCACCGGCAGCCTCCAGGTGAACACGGTCTACGAGTACAACGCCGTGCCCGACACCTTCTCTTATTCTGGGCGATCCAGGATCCTCGGCGAGATCATGGAGTACCGCGGCTGGAGCCGGACCCGGCTCGACGAAGAGCTGCGGATCCGGCGTTCCGTCCTCCTTGCGATGCACGAACAGGGTATCAGGGACTACAGGGCGGTTGCCCGGATCGTCCAGGCTTTCACGATCGACCGTGACCGGGTGCTCGCCTCCCTTGACGACCTCGGCAGGTTGATCCGGTGATGATGCCCGCCTGCACATGGGGTCGCCGCCTCGTCCGTTGGTGGGTGGAGCGCGACCCCATGCGCTACCGGAGCCTCCATGAAGACCTCGTTGCGGCGAACCTGGGGGTCACCCTCGACCGCTATCTCCTGCGGACATTCCTCATTTCCGGCCTCTTCGGTGCTTTCTGGGCAGTTATAGCATTCCTCGTGATGCGGTTTGCAGTTCTCCCGCAGGTGAGCATCAGGATCTACAACGTGTTTGCCATCCGGCTGCCGGCGTTCATGCCGGCGGACCCCGTGATCGGCGTCCTGCAGGCCCTCGCGAGCGCGGTTGTCTTCGCCCTTACCGCCTATGCGGCCGCCGTCTTCTTCCTGCAGTACCCGTCCCTTGCAAAGAAGAACCGGGCGACCCGGATCAACCTGCTGCTCCACCACGCCGTCGCCTACATGTATGCCATGCGCCAGGGCGGGGCCGAGATGATGGCGATCTTCCGGGCGATCAGCGGGAGTTCGGCGGTCTACGGCGAAGCGGCCCACGAGTTCCGGCGCGTCGTCCGGGACGCCGACTACTTCGGCTACGACGTGATCACGGCGCTCCGGCACCTGCAGGAGACGACCCCGTCGGAGAAACTGCGTGAGTTCGTCCAGGATCTCGTCTCCGTGGTCGAGAGCGGGGGAGACGTGCTCGCCTTCCTCGAGACCCGGGTGCGCACCTACCAGGAGGAGGCCCGGTTCGAGCAGAAGATATTCCTCTCCACGCTCCAGCTCGTGGCCGAAGCCTACGTGACGCTTTTTGTCGCCGGCCCGCTCTTCATCATCATCGTCATGGTCGTCATGGGTTTTATGAGCAGCACGCCGGTTGCACAGCTCGCGGTCGTCATCTACCTCCTGATCCCGGTCGGGTCGCTCTTCTTCATCCTCTTTCTTGACGCGGTCTCGCTCAAGACCGAGGGGATCGAGCGGCATACCGAGCTGCGATGGCTTAACGAGTTCGGCGACGTCCGGGTCGAAGAGCGGACCGGCGACGAACCGCTTGTCGAGCAGTTGCAGCACTACGACCGGGTCCGGAATATCCGGGCCTTCCTGCGCCATCCCCTCCAGGCGTTCCTCGTCGAGCCGAACCGGACATTCTACGTGACGGTACCGGTCGCGCTTGCCTACGTCCTCCTCGCCTTCCTCGCGACCCCGGCCTACACCGACGTCGAGGTGCTTATCGACGTTCTCGACGACCACCTGATCGTTGCGCTGCTGATCCTTCTCCTTCCCTTCGGTATCTTCCACTGGTCCTGGCAGAAGACGGTGATGGGACTCGAGGCGGCAATCCCCGAGTTCCTCAACCGCCTCTCCGGGATAAACCAGGTGGGCCTCACACTTGCGCAGGCGATCACGATCGTGGTGAAGGCGGACCTCGGGGTGCTCTCCTACGAGATCAAAAAGGTCAAGCGCGACATCGAGTGGGGCGCGAGCGTCCAGGACGCGCTTGTACGGTTCGAGGAGCGGATACGCACCCCCACCATCGCGCGGGCGGTCACCCTGATCACGACGGCGAGCCGGATGACCGGGGATATCGGCGAAGTCCTGGATATAGCAGCCCGCGACGCCGCGATCGCGGAGACTCTCAAGCGCGAGAGGCGGGCCGAGATGTTCATCTACACTACCATCGTCTACCTGGTCTTCATCGTCTTCATCTTCGTCGTGGCTGTCATCGATACCCAGTTCCTCTCCGTGCTGGCCGGGGTCGATACGCTCACGCCCGGCAGCATGCCCGGCGGGATGTCGTTCGGGAGCACCTCCATCGCCACGTTCGAGCGTCTCCTCTTCCATGCGTGTCTCATCCAGGCATTCTTCTCGGGCCTGATTGCCGGGGAGATGGGGGAAGGGTCGCTCCGGGCGGGAGTCAAACACGCAGCCGTGATGGTCATCATCGCGTTCGTGGTCTTCACCGTCGTTCTGTAGGCCCCGCCCGGGGTGGCCACGATAGAATTTTATATCCTCCGCCCCCCATCTCTCTCCTGGTGATGGCATATGTGTACAGTCGGTGGACCTGTCGATATAGAGTTCAATGAGCGGGTGAAGGGCAAGAGTTACCGCTGCAAAGAGTGCGGCGAGCGATTCAAGGGTATCGGAAAGCGGCCCATGTGCCCGAGCTGCCAGTCGGAAGATGTCGAAGAAGTCTGAAGACGGCGCGTCCGGGAGACCCTCCGCCGGGCCGGATGGGATGACCGTTTCCCTCGGCGGGGAACCCCTGCTCATCCAGGGAGAACGCTCTTTTCTGCTCGTGGGGAAAGCCGGTTCCCGGTTTACGCTCTGCATCGAGACCCCGGACGACGAGTACTGTCAGGCCATCGACCCCGACGACCTGGTTGCCGTCTCCATGCCGGAAGGCGGCCCGGTCGGGCAGGCACGCATGATGCTCGAGCTGGTCCGGCAATACCATATTCCGCTTGTCGTCCTTCCAAAAGACCATCCCGGGTCGAGACGGTTATCGATGGTCGTCTCGGTCGCTCCGGAGATCCTCCTCGCCTGCGATATCCGGCGTGGGACCCACCCCGAGCAGCACCTGCTCTGCTCATCAGCGGAACTCTCCGGGCTCTCGCTTGCCGGGATTCCCGGAGGTGTTACGATGAAACAACTGCCCTCCGGGGTGGTGGTGAGGCATCTGAATCCGGAGAATTACTCAGCGGACAAACAACAATAAATATATGCTTATTTTCATCAAATATTCATGAGCCGTGAGAAGGAGGGTTTGATGAAGACCGATGTCCTGAAAAGCATCAGGGAAACTGAAGAAGAGTACCAGGCAATGATCCGTGATGCGCAGGCCGGGAGGAAGAAGAGCCTCTCGGATGCCGAGCAGGAAGCTGATAATCTGGTCCAGAAGGCACAGAAGGATGCCGGGGATTACAGGAATCAGCGCCTTGCAGAGGCACGAGCCCAGGCGCAGAACAGGTATACAGAGATCGTCAAGGAGGGTGAAGCGCGCGCAGAGACGCTCAAAGCACAGGGAAACAAAAACCTCGCAAAAGCTGTAGACTTTATTGTTTCACAGTTTAAGGAGCAGCTGCATGTTAAGGCCTGAACAGATGCGCCGGCTGCTCATCGCGGTCCCGAAGGGTGAGATTGATACCGTCATCAGGGTACTCTACCGCTACAACGTCTACCATATCGAAGACTTTGTGCCGGAGAGCGAGTCTCTTGAGGCGTTATCGATCGGCCACCCGCTCCCGGGAGCGAGCGATGCCGCCTCGGCGCTCATTAAGGTCAGGGCTATAGAGAATGCGTGCGGGATTAACCCCGATAACGTAGAAGTCAGAGAGAAGATCCCTGCACCGAAGGTCAGGGAGATGATCCGGACGGATCTTCCTGCCATCCAGAAGAGGGTGGAAGACCTCGTCGCAACACGTTCGAGACTGGAGGCGCGGCAGAAGGAGCACGAGCAGCGCGCGCGAGAACTCGAGCCGTTTACTGCGCTCCCTCTGGATCTGGAACTCTACCGTGGGTATACGCGGTTTACTGTCTTTACCGGACATATCGCGCACGACGTATCCATTGACGTTCCCCACGAGAAATATTTTTCCGACAGGGTGGACGGCAACATGATCGCCGTCGTCGTGCAGAACGAGCACCGCGAGCAGGTCGAGCGGACTCTTCTCGATGCCGGGTTCCAGGTGATTCCCGTCCCGGAGGAGACAGGGGCTCCGGCTGACCGCCTGAAGGCCCATGCCGACGAGATCCAGCGGACCGCTGCTGAACTCACTGCGATCAACGAAGAGATCGCGGAGGTCCGGGATAGGCACACTGACCTCCTGGTAGCATGCGATGAACTACTCACGGCTGACGTAGAGCGGGCGGAAGCCCCGTTGCGGTTTGCTACCACAGAGGAGACCTTCATCACCGAAGGGTGGGTGCCTGGCGATCAGGCGGACAGGATCCGGGAAGCACTGGAGAAGGCGACCAACGGCCGGATATACATCGGAGAACTGGATATCGAAGACGATGCCCGGGTCCCGGTGGAGTATGAGAACCCGTCGTTCGCCTCACCGACACAGGTGCTCATGGATATCTACGCGCGGCCCCGGTACTCCGAGATCGACCCGACGCTGATGGTAGCCATTGTGTTCCCCATCTTCTTCGGGCTGATCCTCGGTGACGTGGGTTACGGAGCGATCCTGCTTGCCCTGAGCCTCGGGCTCCGGAAGTTTCTGAAGGGTGACGAGGGGAGAATGCTCCTCAAGGTGCTCAGTTACGCAAGCATCTCAAGCATCGTATTCGGCATACTCTACAGCGAATTCTTCGGGGCTGCGCTCCCATGGCCGGCGCTGATCTTCTCCCGGCACCTCAACATAGGGGTTGCCGCGGGCGGTCACGGCCCCCAGGTAGCCGAGCTCATGGTCCTTGCGATCTGGATCGGTATCCTGCACATCACGCTCGGGCGCATCCTCGGCATGGTCAATGCCCGGAAGTTCCACCATGGAAAGCACGCGACAAAGGCGGCAATCGCCAATGCCGGGTGGCTCGGGACGATGTGGGGGATCATCATCATGATCTGGGCGTTCTACGCCATCCCGTTGATGCCCGACCTGACGGGTCTCCCTGTTGTCGTCATGGGGCTCAACGTTGCCGCCGTGGCAGGAGCCGTCCTTCTGGTGGCAGGCATCCTTGCGATCGCTCAGGAGAACCCGCTCGAACTGGTCGAACTCCCGTCGATCATCAGCCACGTATTGTCGTACGCCCGTCTTGTGGCTGTGGGCTTATCCTCGGTCGCTATCGCGATGGTGATCAACTTCATCGCGATCGGTATGATGATACAGCCCCAGCTTGAAGCGATCACACCGGTCGGCGTGATCATCATCATCTTCGGCATTCTCGTCCTCTTCATGGGGCACGCGCTGAACACAGCACTCGGCCTCCTTGGAGGCGGTCTGCACTCGATTCGTCTTCACTATGTTGAATTCTTCACCAAGTTCTACAAAGGTGGAGGAAAGAAGTACAACCCATTCGGTATGAAATCAAAGTTTACGGAGGAATAAAAATGGTAGATGTTGGCATGACTCTTGAAATGGTACAGGCATCGCAGTTGGGAATGAAAGCACTCGGCGCAGGCCTCGCTGTCGGCCTTACCGGCATCGGTGCCGGTGTCGCGGAGATGGCGATCGGTTCTGCTGCGGTCGGGGCGACGGCGGAGAACCGCGACGTATTCGGTCTGGTGCTGCTGCTTACCGTTATTCCCGAAACCATCGTCATCTTCGGTCTTGTGGTTGCACTGCTGCTTCTGTTCTGATGGAGTGAACCATGGGACTCGAAGCAGTCGTCAACGAGATCCGGGAGAAAGGGCGAAGAGAGGTTGAGGCGGCCCGGGTCTCTGCCCGGGCCGATGTCGAGGAGATCCTGAAGGACGCACAGGCCCGGGCTGCCGCGATCAAGGTCTCGGCTGAAGAGGAAGCGGACCGGGCTGCCGCCCACATCGCCAACCAGGAAGCCTCGGCAGCGAACCTCGTTGTCAAACGGCAGGTCTTAAACGCCCAGAAGACGCTCCTGGATCAGGTCTACTCGGCCTCGCTCGCTGCTGTCGGTGACCTGCCTGCTGAGTTCCACGAGAAGGCGCTCACAGACCTGTTGAAGAGAGCGGCAAAGGAGATCAAGAAGGGTACCGTGCACGCAAACAAGCGGGATATCCCGGTTGTCGAGAAGATCCTCGGCGAGACAAAGTCCCTCTCGGGCTATACCGTGGGTGATCCGGTTACTATTCCCGGCGGCATCATCGTCGAGAGCAACGACGGCGAGCTGCAGATCGACTACAGCTACGGCACGTTCCTGGATGAGATCTGGGAATCCGCCCTGAAGGATGCGTCGGATATACTGTTTGCATGAGGAGGTTCATACATGGCAGGGATAAGTAGTAGCGGATTGGCAACCAACTACATCTACGCCTGCACCCGCATGCGGGTACGGCGATCGCTGCTGATACCGCGCGAAGATTATCTCCGGATGCTGAATATGAGCCTGCCTGAGATCACCCGGTTCATCGGCGAGACCAACTACCGGTCCGAGATCGATGAACTCGGCACCTCCTTCTCCGGTATCAACCTCGTCGAGGAGGCCTTGAGCTGGAATCTCGCCAAGGAGTATCAGAGCATACTGGGGCTTGTGCCCGGGGAACTGAAGTACTTCACCGCCAGTTACCTGCGCCGTTGGGATATCCAGAACGTCGTCACCATCCTGCGCGGGAAGATGCAGGGGATGCGGCCCGGCAAGATCAAGGAGGTCCTGGTCCCGGCCGGCAGGCTGGACAAGGTCGCCCTCGACCGTCTTCTCACCGAAGACTCGCCGGAACGGGTCGTCGAGGCGCTCAAGGGCGAGCGATTCTACCCGATCCTCGAGACGGAACTCCCTCGTGCGATAGAGACCGGGTCGTTTGCCCACCTGGAGAACGAACTCTACAAGAGTTACTACGCACGGCTCATCCTCGACGCCACGGAAGGCGTCAAGGGCGGGAAGATATTCCTGAAGTACATCGAGCTCGAGATCGATACCCGGAACATACAGAACCTCTTCCGCCTCCGGGCCGGGCACGTCCGTGAGGACGTGCGGGAACTGATGATCCCCGGCGGCTCGTTCTCGGTGGAAGAACTGCAACGGCTCTCCGGGCTTGAGGACCGGGACGAGTTCATCGACGCCTTAAAGAGGCAGGTGAGGGCTGCCCCGCTCCTGAACACGCTCGAGGCTATCCGGGGCAAGAGTGTCCTCCATGAGATCGAGGTTGCGCTGACGCGGGTCCAGCTGGACCAGATGGAGCGGATGTCGAAACGGTATCCGTTCTCGATCCTTCCCATTCTGGTTTACCTGGAGGAGAAGAAGTACGAGGTCGCGAACCTTCGCGCTCTCGCCCGGGGCAAGGAGGCCGACCTCCCCGGTGAGCGGTTACAGGGCTACCTGGTGATGTAGAATGGAGATCGCAGTTGTCGGTACCGGTGAATTCATCCTTGGTTTTCGGCTTGCGGGCGTCAGGAAGACCTACGCGGCCGAGACCGACGAGCACCTGGTCGAGCAGATCAACCGGGTGCTCCAGGACAAAGACGTCGGCATCCTCGTGCTGAAGGGCAGTGACATGGAGCGGGTCCCTCTGCGGCTCCGCACCGTCCTCGAGAACTCCGTTAAGCCGACGGTGATCGCTGTCGGCGGAGACGAGGGCGGCCTGTCGATGAGAGAGAGAATCAAGAGATCGGTGGGTGTTGATCTGTGGAAGTAATGAAGAAAGGTAAAGAGAACGAGGCTCAAGGAGCCTTGAAACGGATTTCAGGGCCGGTCGTCACTGCTGTTGGTCTCAACGCACACATGTACGACGTGGTGAAGGTCGGCAATGAGGAACTGATGGGGGAGGTCATCAAGATCCAGGGTGAGAACGTCATCATCCAGGTCTATGAGGATACCGCCGGCATCAGGCCCGGTGAGCCGGTGACGAATACCGGTCTCTCGCTCGCAGTGGAGCTCGGGCCCGGTCTGCTGACCAGTATCTACGATGGGATCCAGCGGCCGCTCGAGGTGCTCGTGAACAAGATGGGCAACTTCATCGAGCGTGGCGTCTCGGCTCCCGGCCTCTCCCACGAGAAGAAGTGGGAGTTCGTGCCCACGATGAAGGTGGGCGACGTCGTCAAGGCCGGCGATATCCTCGGCACGGTCCAGGAGACGAACATCGTCCATAAGGTCATGGTCCCGCCCCGCTCGAAGGGCGGCAAGATCAAAAAGATCGCGGCCGGCAGTTTCACGGTCGACGAGACCGTCTGCGTCCTTGAGGACGGCACCGAGATCGTTATGCTCCAGCGCTGGCCGGTCCGTGTGCCCCGTCCCGTGAAGCAGAAGCTGAACCCCGACATCCCGCTGATCACCGGTCAGCGGATTCTGGACGGTCTCTTCCCCATCGCCAAGGGCGGAACGGCGGCTATCCCCGGACCGTTCGGGAGCGGCAAGACGGTCACCCAGCAGCAGCTCGCGAAGTGGTCCGACGCCGAGATCGTCGTCTACATCGGCTGCGGCGAACGCGGCAACGAGATGACTGAGGTGCTGACCGAGTTCCCGGATCTTGAGGACCCGAAGACCGGCCGCCCGCTGATGGAGCGGACGGTTTTGATTGCCAACACCTCGAACATGCCTGTCGCAGCGCGTGAAGCGTCCGTATATACGGGCATCACGATCGCCGAGTACTTCCGGGACATGGGCTACGACGTCTCCCTGATGGCCGATTCCACCTCCCGGTGGGCCGAAGCCATGCGGGAGATATCGAGCCGTCTTGAGGAGATGCCCGGCGAAGAGGGGTACCCTGCATACCTTGCGGCACGCCTCTCGGAGTTCTACGAGCGTGCAGGCCGCGTCATCAACTTAAACGAGACGGGCGGTTCGGTCTCGGTCATCGGTGCGGTATCGCCGCCCGGCGGTGACTTCTCGGAGCCGGTCACCCAGAACACCCTGCGTATCGTCAAGGTCTTCTGGGCACTGGACGCGAAACTCTCCCAGCGCCGTCACTTCCCGGCCATCAACTGGTTGAACTCCTACTCGCTCTACCTGGACGCGCTCAACGAGTGGTACGACCGCGAGGTCTCCCCCGAGTGGAACCCTCTCCGGGCCTGGGCGATGGGCGTCCTCCAGAAGGAAGCCGAACTCCAGGAGATCGTCCAGCTGGTCGGTTCCGACGCTCTCCCCGACGAGGAGCAGGTCACCATCGAGGTGGCACGGATGATCCGGGAGATCTTCCTGCAGCAGAACGCCTACGACCCCGTGGACACCTACTGCTCGATGACCAAGCAGTACGACATGATGAAGGCGATCAAACACTACGCCGACCTCGCGCGTACTGCCCAGACGGTAGGAGCGACCCCGCAGCAGGTCATCAGCATAAAGAGCAAGAACGAGCTTGTGCAGATCAAGTTCACCAAGGACTACGAACCCATGCTCGCGAAGATCCAAAAGGACATGGAAGCTGAATTTGATGCCATGAGGGCGGCGTGACCATGAAGGAGTACAGAACGGTAACACAGATTGCGGGCCCTCTGGTCTTCGTCGAGAAGACGGAGCCGGTGGGCTACAGCGAGCTCGTCAACATCGTGACCGCCGACGGCACGGTCAAGCGCGGCCAGGTGCTGGATACGAGCGACGAGATTGTGGTTATCCAGGTCTTCGAGACCACCGCAGGGATCGGCAGGGATTCAGGCATCCGCTTCACCGGGGAGACGATCAAGATGCCGGTAGGAAAGGATATGCTTGGGCGTATCCTCTCCGGCGGCGGCAAGCCGATCGATGGCGGCCCGGAGATCGTGCCCGAAAAGCGGCTCGAGATCACCGGCGCGGCCATCAACCCCTACGCCCGGGCGTCCCCGGCGGACTTCATCCAGACGGGTATATCGACCATCGACGGGACGAACACCCTTGTCCGCGGCCAGAAACTCCCGATCTTCTCGAGTTCCGGTCTGCCCCACAACGATGTGGCACTCCAGATCGCCCGGCAGGCCAAGGTGCCCGGCTCGACGGAAGAGTTCGCCGTGGTCTTCGCGGCCATGGGCATCACCCGGGAAGAGGCCAACTACTTCATGGCCGACTTCGAGAAGACGGGCGCTCTCGAGCGGGCTGTCGTCTTCCTGAACCTTGCAGACGACCCGGCCGTCGAGCGGATCATCACGCCGCGTCTCGCGCTCACCACGGCCGAGTACCTGGCGTTCGAACTCGGCTACCATGTGCTGGTCATCCTGACGGATATGACCAACTACTGCGAGGCGCTCCGTCAGATCGGTGCGGCCCGTGAAGAAGTGCCCGGCCGGCGTGGCTACCCGGGTTACATGTACACGGACCTTGCAAGCATCTACGAGCGTGCCGGTATCATCAAGGGCACCAAGGGCTCGGTGACCCAGATCCCAATCCTGACGATGCCGGGTGACGATATCACTCACCCGATCCCGGACCTGACCGGCTACATCACCGAAGGGCAGATCGTGGTCAACCGTGATCTGCACCGAAAGGGTATCTACGCGCCGATCAACGTTCTGCCCTCGCTCTCCCGTCTGATGAACCTCGGTATCGGGAAGGGGCACACCCGCGAAGACCACAAGAAGGTCTCGGACCAGCTCTACGCGGCATATGCGGAGGGGAACGACCTCCGGGGCCTTGTGGCCATCGTCGGGAAGGACGCGCTCTCGGAGCGCGATCGGATGTTCCTCGAGTTCGCCGACCTCTTCGAGGACCGGTTCGTCAGGCAGGGCCTCTACGAGGACCGGTCGATCGAGGAGACGCTCGACCTCAGCTGGGATCTCCTCTCGACGCTGCCGGAGGAGCAACTCGTGCGTATCGACCGCGAACTGATCCAGAAGTACCACCCGAAGTACCGGAAGAAGGCGCAGGGGTAAGTGTCCAATGGCGCTACGAGATATCAAGCCGACCCGATCTGAACTGATCAACATCAAGCGACGGATCAAGCTCTCGGAGCGCGGCTACAACATCTTAAAGATGAAGCGCGATGGGCTGATCCTGGAGTTCTTCAAGGTGCTGCAGCAGGCGAAAGACAGCCGCGGTGCACTGCTGGAGCGCTACACACACGCAATGGAGATGATCGCACTCGCCGAGACGGTCGAGGGTGCTATCGGAGTGAAGGCTGCCGCATTATCGACGGCGGACATCCCGGCCATCTCCCTCAAAAGCAAGAACATCATGGGCGTCGTCGTCCCGGAGATCGAGGCGTCTTCGGTCCGGAAGGGTGTGCTCGACCGCGGCTACGGGATGCTCGGCACATCTGCCGTCATCGACGAGACCGCGGAGGCGTTCGAGGACCTGCTCGAGGCTATCATCGAGGCCGCCGAGATCGAGACGACCATGAAGCGGCTGCTCGATGAGATCGAGGGCACCAAGCGGCGCGTGAACGCGCTCGAGTTTAAGGTGATCCCTGAACTCACCGAGGGCAGAGACTTCATCAAGATGCGGCTCGATGAGATGGAACGTGAGGAGCTCTTCCGCCTGAAAAAGATTAAGGCGCGGAGCGCCTGATCAGGGGTCAGGTGATACCCGGTGGAGATCGGTACGCTCGCTGATGCAGGGAAGTTGACGGGAACGGTGATGCTACGGGTGGATTTCAACTCCCCCATCGATCCCTCGTCAAACCAGATCCTGGACGATAAGCGGTTCCGGGAGCACCTGCCGACGGTGCAGGCACTCGAGGATGCGCGGCTTGTCGTCCTCACGCACCAGAGCAGGCCCGGCAAGAAGGACTACACGACGCTTGAGGCACACGCGGCGAAGCTGGAGCGTCTGCTCGGCCGCCCGGTGACCTACGTGGACGATATCTTCGGGCGGTGCGCCCGGGAGGCGATCCGGAACGCAAAGCGGGGGGACGTCCTGATGCTTGAGAACCTCCGGTTTGCCGCCGAGGAGAACCTGACCCTGAAGCCCGAGGAGGCGAAGAAGACCCTCCTTGTCCGGAGGCTGGCGTCGATGGCCGACTTCTATGTCAACGACGCCTTCGGCACGGCGCACCGGTCGCAGCCGTCGATCGTGGGGTTGCCGCTCGCGCTCCCGTCGGTGGCCGGCCTCCTGATGGAGAAGGAGGTTGCGAACCTCTCCCGGGTCTTTACCGGTGCCCCGCGCCCCGTCACCTTCGTGCTCGGCGGGACGAAGGTGGACGACTCGATCGCTGTCGCAGAGAACGTCCTCGCGCGGGGGACGGCCGACCGCGTCATCGTTGTCGGGGTGGTGGCGAACGTCTTCCTGCTTGCGGCAGGCTACGATATCGGGCGGCCTTCGATCCAGCTGATCGACCACCTGGGCTATCGGGGCGAGATCGATACGGCAAAAGACCTCATCGAGACATACCGGGACAGGCTCCTGATGCCGCACTCGGTCGCGGTCCGTGAGGACGGCGAGCGGGTGGAGTATCCGGTGGATGCTGTTCCGGAGGATGCCCAGGTGCTGGACCTCGGGAGCGAATCGATCGACCTCCTCTCAAGGGAGATCACCGGGTCGGGGACGGTTGTGGTGAACGGTCCTGCCGGGCTCTTCGAGGAGGAGCAGTTTGCCGTCGGCACCTTTGAGTTGCTGAGGGCGGCCTCCACCGTGGAGTTCTCGGTGGTGGGCGGCGGGCACTCCGGCGCGGCCATCGAACGGCTCGGCCTCGAGGAGAAGTTCACGCACATCTCCACCGGTGGCGGGGCGGCGATCGAGTTCCTGACCGGGAAGAAGATGCCTGCCATCGAGGCGCTGGAGATGTCCCGGAAGATCTTCGGGTGAGCGGCACCGCGCCCTCACCTCTTCTCCGGCGCGGTCAGGTTTCCTGGCGACGCGGGGCAGTTCACCTTTCTAACTGTTGCATCCTCTCTATGCCATACGTCAACGTGTCGTGGACGGCGTTTGCGCGTCAAGGGGGGCGGGCCGGCGGAAAGGCTTGTGACAAAGCGGCTCCGTTGAAATCCTGTTCGGGTCTCTCCCTGCCCCGATGAGGGGGGCGCCAGGCCCGGCCTGTCCCCCGGATCGGCTTTCTCCCTCGGCATGTCTCCCTGGCGCTCATGCTCCGGTTCTGTGAACCGTCGCACGTTCCGGCAGTCGTTCCCCGCCTCTCTCAGAGCGGGGGCGGTCATGGGGATGTCCGGTGGAGAGCCGCGTACCGGGGTGCCCCGGGAGTGCGACCATCGAGAGCCAGCAGGTAGGGGTTCAACAAAGCCGATAAAAAGAATGAAGTGAGGTCTAGCCTCACGGAATGAGGTGGGGGGCCACACCCGAGATGTCGTGGCCTGGTGTAATCCCTCGTGGTCGCTGAATGCTGGTGCAGGAGCGCCGTATGCTGCGGAATCGCCCCTCACCGAATCCTTGTATGCTGGTTGGTGTGGTAGGTATGTTGTTAATTGTGGTAATTGCTGATGGAATTGAACGACTGATGATCACTGGGTGTGGTATTTCCCCGATCCAGTGTCTATAATACTAGATATATAATATTTTTCAATAATTATCTGGGCAAATATATCTATTAAAATAATAATCAGGGCCTTAAGATGTATCCTTTAATCATAGGGATTGTTTAAACGCAGTTAATTTCCGACCACAATCTCTTATATACACCCATGTACCCGGCGGGGTAGGGTGGGAGAGATCCCCGGGCCCGCGCTGCCCTGGGGTCGCCTCTCGCACTCGTTTCCGGACTCCACGGCGGGTCACTCACGGAGGAGGGCGACCCGGGAGCCTACCGGGATACCGATATCCGCGCCGATCGGGCTGCACTTCACCGACATCAGGTAGGCCACCGGCGGGAGGTCACGCTCATCGGAGAGCGACTCGTAGTTGGCCATGCCCTTGGCGATGATGAGTGTCGCACGGTCAAGGGCGTCCGTGAGGGCCGGTGGGGCAATATCCCGGTTGAGGCCGAGTTCGGCGATGCCGTCCGTGGTGGTGGTGAGCACATCCACCCTGCGGTCGAGCCCGAGCGCCACTGCATCCTCGATCGTCGCGTCGTTCAAGATCGGTGCGCCCCGGACGGCAAACGTGACGTGTGACCCGCTCTTCCTGAGGTGGCCGGCGAGGAGAGCGTCAAAGACGATCTCACCGCAGTTGTCGGCGATGTAGACCACCCGGGAGGTGAGGGTTTCCATCGCGTCGGTATCATCAACGGTCAATCCCGCCGCAAACTCCCGGCGGAAGAACTCGACGAAGTTGTCGGTGACGGTATGGGCCTCCGAGCCGTAGTCCAGCGTGTTGCCGATGACCGACGCGAGCACAAGGTCGCGGAATGTCACAAGGTCGCGGCGCACCGCCAGAGAGACCGCCATTGCATCCTCGTTGTTGGCCCGCTTCAAGGACCGGTAGGGGTCGGCGTCGCCGATCATCCGGTAGGCGAGGCGGTGCACCCGGCTCGCGATGACGGGTGCGGGCACCGGGTCAGCGAGAGAGCACTGGAGGAGGTCCCGGCACGCCCCGGCGATCTTCAGGACGAGCGCCTCATCGTCGGTGCAGAGCCGGCTCTCATACTCGACACGGGAGAGCAGGCAATCCGTGCAGCCCTGGTGAAGTCTCATGTTGCAGGTACTTAGGTCCGGGGAAGTGAAAAATGGTATGATGGGGCCACTGCGATTTGAACGCAGGTCAGAAGACCCCCAGTCTCCTAGGATGGCCAGGCTACCCTATGGCCCCTCCTCATACTATGTGCTTGAACGACACATATATCTTCGCTTTTTGGAGGGATGGGAAGGGGATGATAGCCGGGAAACTCCATCAGTAAGGGCGGGGTAGTTCACCCCCGCATTCTCTTGTAATCCTCGACATTCCGTGTCAGCTGTTCCAGTTCGCTGCCGGTGATCTCCATCCTGCCTGCCAGTGTGTTGACCTCGGTGAGGAGCTGCTGGATGCGCACGTACATAACGTACATAATAAACAGCAGACAGATGATGGTCACCGAGAGCAGGACTATCATGATTGCGTTGATATCAGTCATCATGGTTCTCTCCTGAATAGTGCGCGGGCGAGCCGCTCGATAAACCCTTCCTGGACCTCTTCCGGCTCCTCTCCAACAGGGAAACCCGCTATCCGGGCTGCGATCCTTCGGAACGCTTTTGATGATTCGGATCCTGGTGATCTAACGACGACCGGTGTCCTCGCCGCTGCTGCCCTCCGCACATCCGCATCTTCGGGGATCGTATCGATGATCGGCACATCGAGAGCCTTCTCGATCTCTCTCCGGCTCATATCGATACTCTCCGGTGTCACCCGGTTGAGGATAGCCCCCCCGACCGTCCCGCCGATCATCTCTGTCAGGATCTTGATCTTCAGGGCATCCACGAGCGAAGAGATCTCGGGATTCACAACCAGCAGCACCTCGTCTGCTACGGTGAGCGGTATGACTGCATCAGCGCCGATACCGGCAGGCGCGTCGAGGAGCAGGAAATCGCAGCGGTCGGTGAGGTCGCACAGGACGTCTTTGAGCCGCTCGGGGTCCGCGTTCTGAAACCCCTGGAGTGAGAGACCACTCGGCACGACCTTGAGGCCGTAGGGCCCCTCATACATCGCGTCCTGGATCGGCGCCTTCCCTGCCAGAACCTCGTGGAGCGTGACCGGCGTCTCTGTGAGCCCCAGCACCAGCCCGAGGTTGGCCATACCCATATCCGTATCTATGATGCAGGTCTCCCTGCCATACTGGGCCAGCGCTGTCCCGAGGTTCGCGGTCACAGTCGTCTTCCCTGTACCCCCTTTTCCGGAGGCGATGGTGTAGGCCCTGATCATCCGAAACCGTCTCAAGGATAGATCGTAGTTGTCAAATTTAAACTTATTCGTTTGATTCTTTCATCAGAGGGACTACAATGACTATTCTGCGCGAGGGGGCACTCTCTCCCCGGCAGACGGGGACAATAAGCGCCTGGATATGTCTTTCGCACTCTATTCTATGGAGGTGCTGTGCTGCCCCGGGTCCTGCCTCTACGATGATATTGTTGCTCTGGACCGGCCCCGGGGTTCTATTGGGTGTTGCAACAGCATCTTATCCTTCCGGCGACTGAAACTACCTTTATTCTGGGTCAAATCTGGGATAATGCAAAGTCCGGAGTAATAGTAATTCGATATTCATATATGATGTAACGCAGACATGTCCATAAAGATATACCGGGGTTTAACCATATGAGTCACAATCCTATCATGGAAGAGAATGCCCAACGATGCATCGATGAGATCCGGTCTGTCGTCGGCGTCGTCGGATGCGCTCTCGTATCCTGTGAGGGCGTGGTTCTGGGTAAGCACTTCCGGGAAGGTAACCCGTCATCGTCCCTTTTTGCAGCCATGTGTGCCACGGTCCTTGCATCGGCGGATGCAGCTTGCGGCAGCGTTCGTGTGCAGCGACCGTCCATGGTCACCATCACCGCAGCCGACGCTACAATTCTTATCGTGGGTGCGGGAGAGGATGCCCTGATCACAGCGGTAATAGATAAGTCTGGGAATCTCCCATCAGTACAGAGACGATTATCAGTTATAGCAGTCAGGATCGGAGAGGAGGCGTGATGTATACAATACTGGTTGTCGATGATAGCCCCATGATCGTCGACGTCTTTGTGACCATGCTGGAGCGTGGTGGATATAGGCCGATCACCGCCTTTAGCGGCGAAGAGAGCCTGGAGGTCTTGAAGGCGACCCCCCCGGATCTGGTTCTTCTGGATATCATGATGGAGCCGATGGATGGCTGGGAGACGCTCGGGAAGATCAAGGCCAACCCTGAAACGCGGGATATCCCCGTCCTCATGCTGACGGCCAAGCCCCTCACGCCCGAGGAGGCGAACGAATACGGCGCCTACATCGAGGACTATATCCTCAAACCAACCACCCACCACCAGCTCTACGAAGCCATCGCACACGTTCTGGCACGCCGACACTCTATCGCTGCCGACATCGAACGGGCGCGCAAGGCCGGTGTGGATCCCCATATCATCGACGAGTATGAACGCCTCTCAAAGAGCGTCGATATCAACAGGCGCCTCCTGAAGATCCTGGAGACCACCTACAACATCAAGGATGCCCGGGCGGGCATGGGTGAGAACATAACGAGGGCCATAAAGAGTATGGCGGCGAGCATCAACCTCCAGGAAGAGCGTCTGAACCAGGTCCGGGCTCAGTTTGCAGATATATTCGAGATGCGTTGATCGGCCTCACTCCCCCGGCTTGAAGCGGGACCTTCCTTGCGCGCCGGTAGGAGCGACCCCCCTCTAATAGTAGTCTGCACGTTCCTGCCGCCCGATAAAGACGATCGCGGCCGTCAGTACGAGGATCGCGGCAAGCGTCATGCCGATATCGAGGGGTTCGACAGGCTCGACCCCGAAGGTCAGCACCCGCCGCACCATCGCCGTGATGCCCGCTATCAGGATCGGCGTCACCTGCACCCGGTTTGTCCTGAAGTATGCTGTCACCGTCTCCAGGATCTCTGCGATGATGAGGGTCAGGAGGAGCGCGTGCAGCACCCGGAGCACGCCCTGCGTCATGTCTTCGGCATGGATGAGCGTCGCTACCTGCAGGGCAACATCGTAGAATGAGACGAGCGCGAGCAGGGAGAGCGAGACGGCGATGAGCAGGTATATGCCCAGTGTCACCCCGGATATGGTGGATATGGCTGTATCAGCACGGGTTTTGAGTGGAGTCATGCGGGAGCCCCGGGTAGGGAGAATATATAAAAAAAGGCCGTCCTCGGGCATTAAACATTCCGGTAGGCCTGTAGCGGGTGGAGTATTGAAAAGTTTATATCGTTTGACTGCGAATGATATGATACGCCTGCAAGTAAATTATTTATACTATTCTCGCATTGTAATAATGCTGGATGGCAGTACGCGCGGGGTCTATAGCTCAGTTAGGTAGAGCGCCTGGCTTTTAACCAGGTGGTCGGGGGTTCAAATCCCCTTGGGCCCGTTGCCATGGGCGATGTCTATGGGTTTTAAAAAGGTGATGCATCTGATACGCAACTCTTTCGTCGGCGGGGTGTAAGGCGATGGGCACTTCGCTTGACGTACTCAAACATGAGATGGTTCCGGACCATCAGATTATGGACGAAGAAGAGGTCGCGGACCTTCTTGCGACGTACCATATCTCTTTAGAACAACTGCCAAAAGTTTACCATGATGATCCTGCAGTAAGGGCTATTGGGGGCGATGTCGGGAACGTCATCCGGATTACCCGTGACAGTCGCACGGCGGGCAGAGCTGAAGCCTACCGCCTCGTCATGAAGAGACCAAAGAAATAAATCAGAGGCCGGGAGCTGATCCATCTGTTAGATAGAAGTGTTTTGTCGAGAGCATATTTTTCGCGGGAGCATGTAGCACGTCACCAGTTAGACTCTTATAATAACTTCCTCCTGCACAATCTCCAGAAAGTTGTCGACGAACAACGTGTTATTGAGACTGATATTGAGACCCGTGGAAAAGGCAAAGAGGCCGTATGGGTTGAACTGGGCAAGATCGAGGTGAAGAAACCCCGGGTCCGTGAGGCTGACGGGTCGCAGTCCGAACTCTTCCCGAGCGAGGCGCGCCTCCGGAACCTCACGTACGCGGCACCCATTCAACTCGACATGACGCTCGTCCAGGGCGAAGAGCCGCAGGATCCGATCGTCACCATCATCGGACAATTGCCGGTTATGGTAGGATCGGCTGCCTGCAACCTCTACGCCATGAACGACGCCGAGCGGACCGCGCAAGGTGAAGACCCCCTTGATCCCGGCGGCTACTTCATCGTCAACGGCACGGAACGGGTGCTGATGACCCTCGAAGACCTCGCCTCGAACAAGATCATGACCGAGTTCACCGAGCGCTACAACGAGCGGATCTACGTTGCCAAGGTCTTCTCGCAGTACCGGGGCTACCGGGCGCTCGTGATCGTCGAGCGCAATCGGAAGAACCTGCTTGAGGTCTCGTTCCCCTCGGTCGCCGGGCACCTCCGTTTCGTCGACCTGATGCGGGCGCTGGGGCTCCAGGGTGACCACGACATCGTGGAGGCGGTCTCTACCGATGAAGAGATCCTCACCTTCATGATGCAGAACCTGGAGGAGAGCGATTGCGACACCGTCGACGATGGCGTCATGTATGTCGGGAAGAAACTCGCTCCCAACCAGACCCGGGACTATCAGCGGAAGCGGGCGGAGTTCGTCCTTGACAACTACCTCCTCCCTCATTTAAACTACCTGATGCCGGTGGGCTTAAAAGAGGAAGATCCTGGCTACCGACCTGCAGTCGAGGGTGTCCGCCTCGCAAAGGCGCACTTCCTCGGCCGCATGGCCGAGGCCTGTTTCGATCTGGTGCTCGACCGGCGCCGGATCGACGACAAGGACCACTACGCGAACAAGCGCCTGAAACTCGCCGGCGACCTGATGGAAGATCTCTTCCGGATCTCGCTCAACCGCCTGACAAGGGACGTGAAGTACCAGCTCGAACGGGCCAGCATGCGCCACCGCGACCTCTCGATCGGCACCGCCGTGCGCGCTGACGTCCTGACCGAACGGCTGTTGCATCCGCTTGCCACCGGCAACTGGGTGGGCGGGCGCACCGGTGTTTCGCAGCTTCTGGATCGGGTGGACCACATGGCGGTGCTCTCGCACCTCCGGCGTGTTATCTCCCCGCTCTCCCGTTCGCAGCCTCACTTCGAAGCCCGTGACCTGCACCCAACCCAGTGGGGTCGGATCTGTCCGAGCGAGACTCCTGAGGGTCCGAACTGTGGGCTGGTGAAGAACTTCGCCCAGATGGTCGAGATCAGTAAGGGCGTTATCGACGAAGAGGAAGTGAAGAACATTCTGTATGATATGGGTGTCATCGCCCTCCGGAGGGAGACGGCATGAGACAGTCACGTGTCTTCGTTGACGGTGCCCTGATCGGGCTTGTGAATGACCCTCAGGACCTGGTCGCCCGGATGCGCGATATGCGCCGGCGCGGCGAGATCCCTGCCGAGGTTAACGTCTCCTACAAGGAGTTCAACAAAGACGTCATCGTCCACACCGATCGCGGGAGAGCCCGCCGGCCCCTGATCGTGGTCCGGAACGGCAAACCGGAGGTGACCACGGATGAGATCGAACTCCTCCGAAAAGGTGAGATGACCTTCGAGGACGTGGTGAAGAAGGGCGCGATCGAGTTTGTCGATGCCGAAGAGGAGGAAGACCTCTTCATCGCCATCAACGAAGCGGATCTCACGGTGGAGCACACGCATCTTGAGATCGACCCCTCGCTCATACTGGGGATCGGTGCGGCGCACGTTCCGTTTCCCGAGCACAACGCCAGCCCCCGTGTCACCATGGGGGCAGGGATGGTCAAGCAGGCGCTCGGGTTCGGTGCGGCGAACATGAAACTCCGCCCCGACACCCGGGGGCACATGCTCCACTACGTCCAGAAGCCCCTCACCTTCACCCAGACCTCCGACGCGATCGGTTCCGACGACCGGCCTGCAGGCCAGAACTTCGTCGTCGCGATCATATCCTACGAGGGGTTCAACATTGAGGACGCACTGATCATCAACAAGGCCGCCATCGACCGGGGCCTTGGACGGTCGCACTTCTTCCGCACCTACGACGGTGAGGAGCGGCGCTACCCCGGCGGTCAGGTCGACCGGATCCAGGTTCCGGACGAAGAGGTCTCCGGAGCGCACGGCACCGAGTTCTACGCGAACCTTGATGTCGACGGCGTCATCAGCCCCGAGACGGTTGTCCGTGAGAAGGATGTGCTGATAGGTAAGACCTCCCCGCCGAGATTCCTCGAGGAGCCTACGAGCGAACTGATCGCCGTCGAGAAGCGGCGCGACACGTCGGTCACGATGCGGAGCAACGAGCACGGCATCGTGGATACCGTCATCATCACCGAGGGCGAGAACTCCTCGCGTCTCGTGAAGGTCCGGACCCGAGATCTCAGGGTCCCGGAGGTGGGCGACAAGTTTGCATCCCGGCACGGCCAGAAGGGCGTTATCGGGCTCATCCAGCCTTCGGCGGATATGCCGTTCACCGAGTCGGGCATGACACCCGACCTGATCATCAACCCCCATGCGATCCCGAGTCGTATGACTGTCGGGCATATGCTCGAGATGCTCGGCGGCAAGGTCGGCTCCCTCGAAGGCCGCCGGATCAACGCGACGGCGTTCCGCGGCGAGCGCGAGGCGGACCTTCGGGGTTCGCTCAAGGAGCTCGGCTTTGCCCACAACGGCCGTGAGGTGATGTACGACGGCATCACCGGCCGGCAGTTTGCGGCCGACATCTACATCGGCGTCATCTACTACCAGAAACTCTACCACATGGTCTCGAGTAAGATGCACGCGCGGTCGCGCGGCCCCGTCCAGGTGCTTACTCGCCAGCCGACCGAAGGGCGTGCTCGTGAGGGTGGCCTCCGGTTCGGTGAGATGGAACGGGACGTAATGATCGGTCACGGCGCGGCCATGGCCCTCAAAGAGCGGTTGCTTGACGAGTCGGATAAGGTGACCCAGTGGGTCTGCGCGAAGTGCGGCATGGTGGCGATGCTCGACCGGAAGAGGAAGGTCACGCGGTGCCTTGCCTGCGGCGGCGAGACCGATATCTACCCCGTCGAGATGAGCTACGCCTTCAAGCTCCTCCTTGACGAGATGAAGAGTATGGGCATTGCACCCCGCCTGAGACTCGATGATATGGTATAAGAGAGGGGGCAGTTTCAAACTATGACCAGTCCAAAACGTGTTGGAAGGATCGAATTCGGGCTCTTCTCCCCGAAGGAGATCCGCAAAATGAGCGTCCGGAAGATCATCTGGGCAGACACCTATGACGATGATGGGTTCCCTTACCCTCAGGGTTTGATGGACCTGAACCTGGGTGTCATCGATCCGGGTCTCCGGTGCAAGACCTGCGACCAGAAGGCAGCAGATTGCCCGGGCCATTTCGGGCATATCGAACTCGCAAAGCCCGTCATCCACGTCGGGTATACCCGGCTGATCCGGAAACTCCTGCGGGTGACCTGCCGGTCCTGTTCCCGGCTGCTGATGACGGCCGAAGAGGTCGAGAAGGTCGTCGGGCCCGAGGACAGCGAACTTGCCGGGGATATCGTCTCTGAGAAGGACATCAAGAAAGAGCGGGTCTGCCCCCACTGCGGGGAGCAGCAACTCAAGATCAACTTCGAGAAACCCACCACCTTCTCTGAGGTCTTTGTGGAAGACGGGAGGAAGACCGAGCACAAACTGACTCCGGCCGACATCCGGGCGCGCCTCGAGAAGATCCCGGACGACGACCTGCGGGTTATGGGGGTCAACCCGGACGTCGCGCGTCCGGAATGGACGATCCTCACCGTCCTCCCGGTTCCGCCGGTCACCATGCGCCCCTCGATCATCCTCGAGAACGGGCAGCGATCCGAGGACGACCTGACCCACAAACTCGTGGATATCATCCGGATCAACCAGCGGTTCAAGGAGAACCAGGACGCCGGTGCGCCCCAGCTGATCATCGAGGATCTCTGGGAACTCCTGCAGTACCATGTGACCACCTACCTCGACAACGAGGTGGCGGGATGCCCGCCCGCCCGGCACCGGAGCGGCCGGCCCCTAAAGACCCTCTCGCAGCGTCTCAAGGGGAAGGAAGGGCGATTCCGTGGCTCGCTCTCCGGTAAGCGTGTGAACTTCTCCGCCCGTACGGTGATCTCTCCCGACCCGAACCTCTCCATCGGTGAGGTCGGGATCCCGCTTGCCATCGCAAACGAGATGACGCTCCCGATCAGGGTAACTCAGTTCAACCTTGAGGAGATGCGGCAGTACGTCTTAAACGGCCCCGAGCGTCCCACCACCCGGTCGCCCTGCGGTGCAAACTACGCTATTCGGCCCGACAACCGGAGGATGCGCCTATCAGACGCGAACCTGGAGACGGTCGCAGAGATGATCGAGCCGGGCTGGACCGTGGAACGGCAGCTGAAAGACGCAGATATCGTCCTCTTCAACCGGCAGCCTTCGTTGCACCGGATGAGCATCATGGCCCACCGGGTCATCGTGATGGACGGGAAGACCTTCCGGCTGAACCCGGCCGTCTGTCCGCCCTACAACGCAGACTTCGACGGCGACGAGATGAACCTGCACATACCGCAGACCGAGGAGGCACGGGCCGAGGCCGAGATTCTGGTCTCGGTGCAGGCAAACATCCTCTCGCCGAGGACCGGCGGCCCGATCATCGGCGGTATCCACGACCACATATCGGGCATCTTCCTCCTGACGCACAGGATCCGCCACTTCAGCAAGGAGGAGACGCTCTACCTCACCCAGCACCTGCCCCTCGATCACCTGCCCGAGCCGGATAAGATAGACGCTGCCGGGAACCCCTTCTGGACCAACAAGCAGGTCTTCTCGCTCATCCTTCCCGAGGACCTGAACATGCTCTTCCACGCCTCGTCGTGCCAGAACTGTGAGACCTGTCGGCGGGAGATGTGCGAGAACGATGCTTTCGTCCAGATCGTCGACGGGAACCTGATCACCGGTACCATCGACAAAAAGGGAATAGGTGCGTTCGACGGCCAGATCCTGCACCGGATCATACGGCAGCACGGCATGAAGCAGGCCGCTCAGTTCATCGATGATGTGACCAAACTCTCGATCCGTGGCATCATGCTCGAAGGGTTCTCGTTCGGTATCGACGACGAAGACCTGACCCGGAATGAGTATGGTCAGATCGACGAGGCGCTGAAGGGCGCTATCGGTGACGTCGAGCGCCGGATCAAGATCTTCAACGAGGGGCAACTTGAACCGATGCCCGGCCGGACGCTCGAGGAGACGCTCGAGATGCAGATCATGCAGGTGCTCGGCAAGGCCCGTGACCGCACCGGTGAGATCGCCGGCCGGCATCTCGGTATGGACAACAGCGCTGTTGTGATGGCGGTCTCCGGCGCCCGTGGGTCGATGCTGAACCTGACGCAGATGGCCGGGTGTCTCGGGCAGCAGTCGGTTCGTGGTGAGCGGATCATGCGTGGCTACGAGGACCGGACTCTGCCGCATTTCCGGCGCAACGAGCGCGGTGCGGAGGCGCACGGGTTCATCGCCAGCAGTTACAAGAGCGGTCTCTCCCCCACTGAGTTCTTCTTCCACGCTATCGGTGGGCGTGAAGGTCTTGTGGACACTGCGGTCCGGACGTCACAGAGCGGATACCTGCAGCGACGGATGATCAACGCCCTGCAGGACCTCAAGGTGGCGTACGACGGTACCGTCCGGACAACAGGCGGCCGGATCATCCAGTTCTGCTACGGCGAGGATGGGACCGATCCCGGAAAGAGCAGTTATGGCGCTCCGGTAGACGTGAAGGGTATCGTGGAGAGCGTGTTAAAGGAGGAGGTCAAGTGAACAACGATATGGAACAGCGGATCGATACCCTCGATCTGCCCTACCGGACCCGGGAAGACCTGAAGACGAGTCTCACAGGCCGGGATATCACCGATGAAGAGTTCGACCGGATCCTCGATATGGTCTTCTCCGAGTATGAGAAGAGCCGGATCGAGCCCTGTGAGGCGGTCGGCGTCGTGGCGGCGCAGTCGATCGGCGAGCCCGGCACCCAGATGACAATGCGGACCTTCCACTACGCAGGTGTGGCTGAAATCAACGTTACCCTCGGTCTCCCCCGTCTCATCGAGATCATGGATGCCCGGCGTGAGCCGAGCACTCCCACGATGGCGGTCTACCTGCTGGATGACTGGACGTTCAACCGTGACCGCGCCCGTGAGGTGAGCTGGCAGATCGAGGCCGCGCCGCTCCACGAGTTCGGGGATATCACCATCGACATGGAGAACATGCAGGTTCTTGTCCTGCTGAACAAGTCGGTCTGCGACCGACGGAAGATCACGGTGGATGAGATCTTCGAGGCGGCCCCAAGGAAGATCCGGGAAAAACGGCACTTCCGCGACTTCGATGTCGAAGGGGACCCGAAGAAGGCGACGATCACTTTCATCCCGAAGAACCGGGAGAGTTACCAGAACCTCTTCCAGCTCGCAGAGCATGTCAGGAACGTCATCGTTCAGGGTATCGATGATATCGAGCGGGTGGTCGTCAGAAAGGAGGGCGGAGAGTATATCCTTTATACTGAAGGCTCCAACCTAAAAGATGTCTTCGAAGTCGAGGGAGTTGATACCGCTCGCACCCGGAGCAACAACATAAGCGAGATCGCCGATGTGCTCGGTATTGAGGCAGGCCGGAACGCGATCATCCATGAAGCCTTAAGTACCCTGAACGAACAGGGTATCGGCGTTGATGTCCGCCATATCATGCTCGTCGCTGACATGATGTGCATGGATGGCGAGGTCAAGCAGATCGGCCGGCACGGTATCGCTGGTGAGAAGGAGAGTGTCCTCTCCCGGGCTGCATTCGAAGTAACGGTCAACCATCTGCTGGATGCGGCAATCGCCAACGAAGTGGACGAATTGAACGGCGTCACCGAGAACGTGATCGTGGGCCAGCCTATCCAGCTCGGCACCGGTGATGTGAAACTCATCGCGAAACCCGTAAACCTGAAAATCTAGGAGAATCATCTATGGACTTTAATGCTTCACTACGTAAAGCCGTGAAGACTGGTACAGTGTTCCTCGGCCAGAATAAGACCCGGGAATGCATCGAGGAAGGCAAGGCTAAACTTGTCGTGGTGGCCAAAAACAGCCCAGAATCCGTCAAAACTCTCGTAAATGAGACCGATATCCCTGTCTTCGTCTACGATGGATCGAGTGTCCAGCTCGGGAAAGCCTGCGGTAGGCCGTACGTCGTCAGTACGCTTGCTGTGGTCGAGCCGGGTGAATCCGATATCCTGAATGCTGCGAGAGTGTAGACAATGCCACAGGTCGTGCTGACTGAAGAGTGCATGCGCCTCATCTCCCAATTTGAGAGCCTCACCGGCGCAAGCAGTCGCGATTGTATCGTTGATAACCGCAATGAGCGTATCATCTTCGTGATCAATCCCGGCGACATGGGACTTGCCATCGGCAAGAGCGGATCGAGCATCAAGAAGGCTTCCGATGTGATGGGCAAAAGGATCGAGGTCGTGGAATACTCCGCAGACCCGGGTCAGTTCCTCCGGAACTGCTTCCTTCCTGCCCAGGTCACTGATATTGACTTCGACACCGATGAGGAGGACCAGCAGGTCGCCCTTGTCGAGGTGCGGGACGAGGACCGGGGTCTTGCCATCGGCAAAGCGGGGAAGAATATATTCAAGGCAAAGGTTCTTGCACAGCGGCAGCACGACATCGCCGATGTCCAGCTGATGCAGAACGATCTGGCCTGAATTTTCTCCTTTTTTTGTCGCAGGTCTCCTGCAATTTTCCTGTTGGGGTTCCATCATCCCCGGTGGCGCTCCTGCCCTGCCGGATAGAGCGGTTCAATCCTTCCTGGACTCCGGATCTTCCGGGTCTGTGCTCCCTTGCCCGGGACGATCTGCCTGGTTCCTCCGAAGTTCTGGCGGGGCTGATCCGCGCGGGGGGTCTCCAGCGGGCTCCTATCCGGAAATTATTTATATCGGTGTGCGCTCCATGAGACTCTCATGAACGGTGGATCCGGGCGGATGGTGGAGCCTGCGGCAGAACCGGTGAGGCGGGTGCATGGTGTTCCCGGGTGCTGGAGGGGATGGCGTTGAGGCGCCTTCTCATGGTGTCCGTGATAGCGGTGCTCTGTATCGGTATGATTGCCCCTCTCGCTGCCGCCCTCCCGGTTTCCGGGGGAGATGTCATCTCACAGGGATCGCCGGATTCAACGGCCAAAGCGACCACGGATCATCAGAAACCGACGGAAAAGGCCGTAGAGACGAAGCCTGCGGCCCTGGCGATAACGTCGACTGAGACAACGGAACCGACCTCGACAGTGACGACCTCCCCGACTGCAACGGCCTCGCTGGAACCTACCGCGACGGGTACTGTATACGCTGACGGCTCTGATGACGATGAGGAGCCGGAGGAGACTGTGGCGCCGATACCGACCCTGGAGCGGGAGGCCCCGCCGCGGCCGGGCGCGACGATGGCGAAAGCCCACCAGTCCCACGACCGCCCGCTGGTCCAGAGTGATCACCAGCTCGTCAATCCTGCATCGCCGTTCACTCCTGTTGAGAACGAGACCGGGACACCGCCTGAAGTCGTCGTGCCGCGCGACGGCCTGATCGTCAAGGGTGTCGGGATCCTTCTCGACCGGACTCCGGAGGACGTCGCCCTCACCCGGAGTGGGGTGGAGATAGCGAATCTTGACTGGCTGCTCGATCCGGCCATGCGTCTCGGCGGTCGGCATCCGCGGGCGGCCTTTGAGGGGGAGACGTTCACTGTCACGGTGACGGTCGAGGCCAGGAACCTGACGCTCACAGGGGAGGACCCGGCCTGTGTCGTCCTGGTACCACCGCCGGGTGAGATCGGGGTCTACGAGATCGTGCGGACCAAAGAACCCCGGAGCCTCCGGGACGGGGAGCGCGGCGTCTGGGAGTTCTCGGTCGTCACCCGGACCGGGAGGCTGACGCTTGAAAACCTCACCCTTCCCGAGGAGCGGCTGGTCACCAACCTGACGTCGAACCCGGATCTCTTCGCCTTCCGGGCATACGCCTTCGCCGGCAATCAGGAGCATCCCTCGACAGCGCTCTCCGACCCGGTGATCGCCGTCCGGTCCGATGAGGGCACGGGCGTGGCGGAGGAGTCATCCCTCCCCGCCCTCTACGCGCTTCTCGGCGGTCAGGACTCGACACTCCGTCCGTCGGAGACGATGACCGATGCGTGGAGACGGGGCGTCGACTACGATGCGATCACTGCCGGGGCGGCCGGATACCTTGATGCCCTCAGGAACCTCGGGAAGGAGGAGGTAGCGGCCATCTATGCCGGGGAGGGGAAGGGCGGGGCGGGGGAGCCGGCCGGTTCCTCGTCGTCGCCCCTCGACCTGATCGCGGGGTTCTTCAGCGGGCTGTTCGGGTGGTTCGGTGAGACTCTGCATCTCGCCTCTCCGTGATCCCGGGCACCACGCATCGCAAAACCGCGCCCTCCAGCCCTACCTCTCCCGGAGTCTCCTCCAGAGATACATAAGCCCGAAGCACCCCGAGAGCATCATATCCCCGAAGGGTGCCGCCTGGTAGGCCTCCGGAAGTAGCCGGAGCCGGTTCGGGCCCGTGACAACCACGGTATCGGTGACGAGGGGTTTTCTGACCGCCGCCCCATGGCCGCCGTCGTCAAAGACCTCTTCCGACGTCAGCGTGCCGTCGGCGAGCCGCCGGATGTAGTGCTGGAGTTTTGCAGGATCGAGCGCGCCGGTATGGTGCTCGAAGAGCCCGTAGATCTCCCGTCCTTTCAGGGCAAAGCAGAGGGTATGCCCGTTCCCGGCGTTGACGAGGATGACTCCCTCCTTCGCCCGCTGCCGCACCACGGGGTCGCAGAGCGCCCCGATGAGCGCGACCGGTCCGGTATCGGTGACGAGCGCGCCCGGCGCCTGCCTCCGGACCGCCTGCATCCTTGTCATATCGGGGAGGGCTGGGTCCGCGGCGAGCGAGAGGAGGTCCCAGTCTCCGGCATCCAGCCGGTCCCGCATGAGTTCGAACCGGTGGATGCGGTTGCTGCGGTGCGGGGAGTAGCCGTGGTCCTGGACAGCGACCGCGACATCCTCCGGATACCCAACACCGAAGAGGGAGAGCGCCTTTTGGAGCTCTGGCTCCATGTAGTCGGTGGTGCGGACCCTCACCGCGTCTCCCGGAGGGGCGGCGCGGATCTCGATGCCCATCGCCCGCACCCTCTCGAGGTCGTCGTGGAGGGTCCCGGCGGCCTCGGGGGTGGCGTAGACGGGGAGGCCTGCCGCCAGGTGCTCCCGTATCGCGCCGGTGTTCGCACCGCCGCCCATCAGGAATCCGTCGAGGAATACCGGGCGCCCGGCTCTGGTGGCCTGCCGGACCTTCTCCGCCACCACCACGGTCGGGGAGGGAAGGACCAGTTTTATGCTGTTCTCGATCGGCCGGCCGGGCTCGTAAATCAGGATGTCCTGGGTGCCCCTGCCGACATCGATAGCGAGAAGTGGAGTCGTCAGATCGATCATTATGGCCTCACGCACCGCTGTAACCTCACGGCAGGCGGTTCCTATCAGAGTCTCCCCGCTGGACCTAAAAAAGGTGTGATCGTGGTCAGGCATCCGCCCGGTCTGCCGCCGGGGAGACCCCTGCTGTCTTCCCCGGGTCCGGGTGCACCGGTTTTAACTCCCGGTACTCCTTGAGGGAGACCGTCAGGTCCCGGGTGAAGGCGAAGTAGCCTATCTGGGTCGTCCGGCAGAGATTCATCGCCATCTCCATCAACCCCCGGGGATCGGGGCGCGCTTCCCCGAGCCATACGTGGAAGATGTTCCCACCGTCCACGATGGGGAAGAAGATATGCTCGATCTCGATTCTTTTTGTGAGCGGGACCGGGGCTGCCGGTGTGACGTGGGTGCCGTTCGTGTAGTAGATGGGGAGATCGAGCGTCGTGCCGAGCATCTCGACTGCTTTCTCCGCGTCGCCCTTGATGACCTTGAGCGCGTGCTCCCGGAACCGCTCGTCGAGGAGGTCGGCGACCGCAAACCTCTGGCCGGTCGTCTCTGCCGGGGTGCGGGCGAGGGCGATCGTCATGTTGTGCTTCTTCGAGAGCTCGCGGGCATACATCTCGAGTTCGGTCATGGCCCGGACAGCGAGACGGAACGCCTCCTTTGACTCGTGGAGCTGGTGGCCGGTGAAGTGCTGCACCATCTCGTTGACGCCGACCACACCGATGGTGTAGACGAGCCCTTCGAGGTCCACGGCAACCGCACCGCGCTCGCCGGTGTTCGGGTCCTTCGGGCGCTGCATGGCAAACGGCATCCGCCCGTTCGTCCGGATCAGGGACATCCACCGCCGCTTGATCCGGTAGAGTTCAACGGCGGTGTCCATGAGCGCCTTCAGTTCGGCAAAGAGTCGTTCCTGGTTGCCTTCCGCCTTATACGCCGCCCGCGGGCAGTTGATGGACATCACCTGCCAGGAGCCCATCGAGAAGTGCTTCCCCTCCCGGAAGTAGAGTTTATCCTCGAATTCGTCGTCTTCGTCGGCGAGCGAGGAGAACTGGTAGGCACAACAGTTCCCGGTCACGATACCGAGCGCGTTTACGAAGGTGTGGGTACCGGCGACATCGACGAGGTCGTAGACGTAGCCGTCGTACTCCACCGGTTCGATCGAGCGGATGCGGAGCGGGTGGACGTCGCCCCGGGCGAGCCGGCCTATCCCGGCCGGCCGGGTGATGGGCGGGATGAAGAGCGACACCTGAAGCCCCTCTATCCCGTCGGCACTGTACCTGCCTGCGCAGGCGACGGCGGTGTATCCGGGAGCGTGTCTGCTCTCCGGGAGGTGGGTGAAGGCCCCGCCGGTCTCTCTTCCCGCGGGCACCTCTCCAGAGCACCCGGTCTCCGCGTGGAACCGGTCGATCTGGTCCTGAGCCGTGATCCTGCAGGTGTAGGTCTTGTGCGGGACCTCATCCCCGGGTTGCCGGACCACAGCCTCACGCTCAGCGTAGCCCATCTGGACGCCGATCTGCCCCGCCAGCCAGACCAGTTTCCGGACGGCATCCCGGGAGGCCGCCTTCAGCCTGATGCTCCGGGCGCGGCGCCCGGAGGCTCTCGTCCCGGCTGAGCGGAAGGCCGCACCGAGGTAGTCGCCCACCAGGGTGTGGTCGAGGTTGAAGAGGAGGTCGGGCACCGTTCTATCGCCGGCAGAGGAGCCGCACCCGAGGGCGCCGACCAGGAGGTAGATGAGTTTGCTGTTGACGATGACGTCGGCCCCCATTGCAGACTCGCGGACCCGGGGCTCGTACCCGAGGCCGGCGCGGATGCAGGCTGCGGCGTCCGCCGCAAGGCCTGTCTCGTGCCCCGAAAACGAGAGCCGGACCGTATAGCGCCGTCCGGAACGCTCGCTCGACCCTGCCGCCAGGTAGTAGCCGAGGAACCTGGCGAGGTCGCGGCTGACCGGGAGGGTGCGGGGCAGGCCGGGATGCCGGGTGCCCGGAATCTTCACCGCTTCTTCCGTGGCGCGGATTGCATCGGCGTGGCCTGCCTCCGTGAGGACCTCTGCAACGTCGATCTCCGCAACCGTGCCCTCGCAGAACCCGCCCGCCTTGAGCACCGGCAGGTAATCGTCGATCTCGAGGTCTCCTGCCGTCTCTCTGACGAACCCGCCCCCATTGAGAACATAGACCGGGTGGTCGGGTGTGACGGTGATCTGCCGGCCCGACTCCAGGGTAATCCGGAGGAGGTTCCCGGTATACCGCTGGCGCATCACGCCGCGGAACGGGCGAAGCGACGCCTCCAGGGTGGTGAAGTCGACGCTCGGGGCTTTTCCGTCATAGTAGGCGAGTTCTGTGCCGAACGAGTCGACCCGCCGCCCGTTCTTCGCTGCAGCATCAAAGAGGCTTTTGATAGTCCTGACGGCGACCTTACCGTCCTTATCGGCAACCGGGACCAGTTCGTCGCCTGCAAGGCACTGGTAACACGATATCCCCTCCCCGGCGCCCCGGTATCCAGGGATCTGGTTGTCGTAGTAAGGGGTGCCGAACTTGGATGCCAGCTCAAAGGTCATCAGGTAAAGGTCGTGGTAGGTGGGAAGATCCGGGTGCTCGCCGTTGAACTCCTCGTTCTCGGTGAGGAAGTCGGGCTCGATGCTGATCTCGGGTTTCGGGAAGGAGAAGGGCTTGCCCCAGTAGTCCCCCTCGAGCATAACCTCCATCAGCGCCTTGAAGAGGAGCCGGACCTCCCGCTCAAACTCGCCGTAGGTCCGGAGCGGCGCCTGCGTCCCGTCCCAGACCTTGCCGCGGTAGACGCAGGGCTTGTCCTTCCAGAGGGCGGGAACGCCCGGGGAGAGCTGGACCGACGAGAAGACCACCTGGCCGCCCCGGGCGACCATCATCTGGGTCATCTCGTAGACGAACATCTGCATCAGCTGCTTGATCTCCTTATAGTCCATCCCCTCGAGGAAGGGCGCCATGAACGTGAGGAAGTTGTAGTAACCCTGACCGCCGGCGAAGTTCGTCTGGGCGGAGCCGAGCGCCTTGACCGCGTGGAGGACCGCTACCTCGGCCCTCATTGCGGGGCCGGCGACCGACGCCTTCGTCCCGTTGCCGTCGGGCATCAGGCCGTAGTAAAAGAAGTAGCGCAGGTCCCAATCCTGGCAGTTATGGATGAGCAGGCCGTCGGAGGCGAAGAACGTATGGCTCTCCTCGGTCCCGTCGCCGTCGAGGAAGAGGTCGTAGACGTACTCGCCGGTCGGCTCTGCCGGAGCGACCTCGATGACTGTCTCCTCCCGTTCCACGGTTCGTCCTCCCTTCACCGCAGAGAGGAAATTGTCGATGTGGTCCTGCCGCTCATCGAGGAAGGTGGCATACCGGGCAAATGTCTCGATATTCTTCCGCCCGTTGAGCTGGAGCTGGTAAAGAGTCGGGCGGTCTTCCTCCCCGTAGAGTTCGACGATCTGGGGGACCATCCCGAGCGCGGTGAGCAGGAGCGAGAGTTCCTGCCGGAGCGCCGGTGAGGTGGTGGTGTAGTTAACGATGCAGTCGGATTTCTCCGGGCGGTAGTACGCAGAACCGTCCCCGGTGAAGAGGGCGGAGAGGAATTCGTGCAGGAGCACGTCACTTACGTGGTATACTATCCAGGGGAGACGTTTTCCCGCCGCTCCCTCCGGGATGCCGAAGACGTAGCGGAAGAGCAGGTATCCCATCTTCCCGCCGAAATAGACCTGCGGGGCCCGGTTACGTTCCACTTCGACCCCGTAGATGGTCGTGGTGCCGGGGGTGCCGCCAGCAACTGTTGCATAGGTGTTCAGGGCCATCTGTGCCGCCGCCTGGATGGCGGGTGCCCGGGCGTTCTCGGTGGTTGCGAGGTTATACTGCCCGGCCTCTAACGAGACGTTGTAGTTGCCTTCAGAGACGAAGAATCCCAGGAGGCGGACGAGTTCCGGCGTAAGCGTGAGAAGAGCGGGCAGTTCGTGTTCGCTCCCGGTGACCCCGATAGTGACCCGACCGTAGTCTTCGACGCCGTAAAGGCGAGAGAAGGCTCCGAAGAGAGCGACCGGCATGGTCCCGCGCGTATACCACTGCTTCTGGTGCTCGACGCCGAGCGCCCGCGAGATATCCACGTACGAGGCGGCCCGTCCGGTTCGCACCACATCGGCAAAGATATCCCCGGCACCGCGGACGTGGACGTCTCGAAGGAGGTGGGCCGGCACCGATGTTGCGAGTTCCCGGACGAGATCGATCGTCTCGACTGCCTCCCCGCGGATGGCATCGGTCCGGGAGATCCTGTAGAGGGCGTCCCCCGGGCGGATCTCGTCGGCGCGGCGGATGGTCATGCCCTCTTTTGTCCGCACCGGAATCCGGTGCTCGCCGGTGACCGAGAGCGACCGTCCGCCCGATGTCCGGATCCGGGTCATCTCGCCCGACTTCACCTTCCGGCGGGTAACCTTCAGGACCCGCCGCCAGCCCTTCGGGGTGAGCGCGGAGAGGTCTTCCGGGCGCCACTCGCCTCCCTCGATCGGGAGTTCGGCAGGGAGGATGCTCCGAACGCGGTTCTCCATCCGCACAGGTATGGCCGTGCTCCCGTCGATACAGAACGGCCTTGTCCCAAAGTATTCCAGGTCATGGATATGGAGGTCACCGCGGAGGTGGTGGTCCGCAAGGTCGGGAGGGAGCTGCAGGAGGTACTGCTCTTTACTGATCTTGTCAGCCTTCTTCTTGTGCGATGTCTCGGCGTTCTCCTGGAGGTTTGCGTTGTCGTGGGCCTCAAATCCCCGCCCGACATCGATGAGGTGCGCATCGAAGACCGGGGTTCCCACCCGGGTGCAGACGTTGCGGTAGGATGTGAGGCCGCGCTCAAGGAGCGTCATGTTGACGATCTCGCGGATCAGGGGGCCGGAGAGCGACTGCAGTCCGAGCATCTGGATCTTCTTCTCGACCCGCCGGGCGATATCCTGCGCTGTCTCCTCGTCGGCCCCTTTGTAGCCGTAGAAGACCTCGACGAGGCGGCTCTCCTCTATGATCTGCCTGACGATTCGGTCGCGGTTCCAGTCGAGGAGGTAGCCCCGCGATGTTCGGACTTTAGGGAAGGTGGGGATGAACTCCCCGAATATGGTCGTCTGTGTTGACTTGCGCGCCAACCTCATGCCTCCGCGATCAGGTCAGCGACAAGGTCTTCCCGGAACGCGCCGCCGGCAAAAAGATCGGCGGACGTATAGAATGCGTCGCCTTTCTGCAGCACCGGTGCTTCCTGGACGAATATGCCGTTCATGCGGAGTTCCGTCAGCGCCTCAGCAGATGCCATGTCGCACTCGACGAAGGGAACACCCCTGGAGGCCAGGAACTCTTTGAGAATTTCGCAATTCGGGCAAAATTCAAGTGTATATACGATGAATTGCGTTGTATCTGAAATGATAATACCCCCGGAGTCGGTCGTTATGTTTTCGTTCTGTACTCTTATAAAAAATCTCATTCGTGCGAGGATCCTGGTTATCGCCTGGCGCGCATTCCTGCATCTGTGTGCGGACCCCGGAGAAAAGTCCCGTCGGATTCGCTCCTCCGCCGCCATCGGCCGCGTTCCGCCGGGTGCGCCTCTGCTGCACAATCACCATTTTGTAGGGTGAGGCACGATAGTACGATGATATGGTCAGGACGTTCGTTGCAATCGATCTGCCGCAGGAGATCCGTGAGAGGGCCCTTGAGTCCCAGGAGATCCTGGCACGGTCCGAAGGAAGGCTCGCCATCGTCGACCCTGCGAACCTCCACATTACGCTCAAGTTTCTCGGGGAGGTCGAGCCCGAGAGGATCGAGCCGGTCATCGAGGCGCTCCTGGCTGTCAGGGCCGCCCCCTTCGAAATGACGGTCGGGCACCCGGTCTGCAACCCCCCGCGGAGGCCGCGGGTGGTCTGGTGCGACGTCACGGACGCCGGGGAGAGCGCCGCCCTCGCCCGGCAGGTGGACGACCTCCTTCTGCCGCTTGGGTTCCCCCGGGAGAGCCGCCCCTTCCGCCCCCACGTGACCCTTGCACGGGTAAAGGAGTTCCATCCCTCGCTCATCCCGCAGGTGGCGTGCACGCCCCGCGAACCGCTCGGGAAGTTCCGTGTGGAGAGCATCAAACTCAAGAAGAGCACGCTTACACCCCGCGGATCGGTCTACGAGGATCTCCGGGAGGTTCCACTTTGACCCGGTGCCCCTGTGAGGAGGAGGTGCTCAGGAGGATCCGTCCCACACCCGAAGAGCGAACCTACATCCGGGCGATGGGAGAGCGCCTGATCGAGGCGGTGGAGAAGTCAGGGGTGGCGAAGGCGATGATGGTGGGCTCGGTCGCCCGCGATACATTCGTCCGGGGCGACCGGGACCTCGACGTCTTCATGCTCTTCGACCCCGCCCTCCCCAGGGAGGAACTGCAAGAGCAGGGGCTTGGCCTCGCACACCGGATCGCGGAGGAGTTCGGCGCGACCTGGCGCGAGAAGTACGCGGAGCACCCCTACGTCAACGCGACGATCAACTCGCTGGACATCGATCTCGTCCCTTGCTACGCTGTATCGAGCGCCACTGAGATCAAGAGCGCCGTGGACCGGACCCCGTTTCACACCCGGTACATACTCGCCCACATCAATGATTACGCCGACGACGTCCTCCTCGTAAAGCAGTTCGCGAAGGCCGGCGGGGTCTACGGGTCGGACCACATGACCGAGGGGTTCTCCGGCTACCTCTGCGAGATCCTGACGATCTACTACGGTGGGTTCCACCCGCTCATCGAGGCCGCCGCCCGCTGGAAGCCGGGGGAGGTGATCGATATCGAGGAGCACAGGACAAAGCAGTTCGATGAACCGCTCGTCGTCATCGATCCGGTCGACCCGGAGAGGAACGTGGCGGCGGCGCTCTCGCTCTCGCGGATGTTTGAGTTCGCGGAGCTCGCCCGCGGCTACCTCGCAGAGCCGTCGGAGACGTTCTTCTGCCGGCCGCCGTCCCCGCCGCTCACCCGGGAGGTCTTCGCCCGTCTCCTCTCCGCCCGGGGGACACACCTCTTCTCTCTCACCTTCGCGACACCGGAGTACACGCCCGACACGGTGGTCCCCCAGCTCCGGAAGTCCGCCGAATCGGTTCGGGAACTCCTCGAGCGGAGCGGGTTTTTGGCCAACCGCATCGACGTCTGCATGCAGGAGGAACGGTGCATGCTCCTCTTCGAGCTGATGGCCGGGTCTGTCCCGGTCATGCGCCGGCATATCGGGCCGCCGGTCTCATCGAGGGAGAACGCAGAGAAATTCCTTCTGAAGTACGTCCAGGAGGACGTCTTCGCCGGCCCCTACATCGAGGACGGCCGCTACGTCGTGGAAATCCCCCGCCCGTTCACCCGCGCCGTCGACCTGCTGCGGTCAAAAAGCCTCTTTGATGTGGCGCTCGGCAAACACGTCCGCCGCTCAATGAAGCAGGGCTGGACGGTGAAGGCCGGTGCGGAGTGCTGGGACGATGAGTTTGCCGGGTTCCTCTCGGCGTTCCTGGAACGTTCGTCGCCGCTTGCGAGGATCAAGAGGACGACGGGAAGGTAGGGGGACCCGGCCCCCGGGTGGCGGTTGGAAAGTCCTGCCCGGCCTGCGTCGTTCGCCGGGTTCCCCGCTCCGGCGCCGCGGTCGGCCCGGGCTTCCGATACCCTTGCCGCTCGTTGTTTTGGGTCTCTCCCGCCGGGCCCGGGGTGAGAACCGGCTACAGTTGCTCCCAGATCAGGGCATATATGGCGCCGATGAGGGGAAAGCCCACAGCACCGAAGAGGAGGTTTTCAAAGTAGAACCCGGCCGGATAGTTCATCGACGTGAAGGTGATGAAGACGCTGGGCACCGTGTAGATCAGGAAGAGTGCCGCACCGAAGGCTGCTCCCTTGCTGCCCGGCGGGCCATGCAATGCGTCTTTCACCAGATCGAATACGATGGCCGCCGCAAACGACAGGACAAAGGGGTAGGCGAAGAGGAACAGTATCAGCGGATCTTCCGCCGGGCGCATACCCCCTAGGGTGAGGGCATCGTAGGGGGCGACAAGCATTATGAGCGCCGAGATGACGAAGTTCACGATGAGGAGGGTTATACCGCCGATGAACCCCCCTGCAATGATCTTTTTTGCATCCATGGATGTTCACGAGACGCCTCTCTCTTTGAGGATATCAAAAACATTTCTTCTCACCCGGCGATGTTGCGCGATACGCTTAAATCTACGCGAGCCGGCTGTTCTCCTCCTGTCGGTTCGATGGTGAAACGGCGTGAAATACCCGGATATCGTGGCAGATGGCAGCGTTGTTGGGCTTACGGGGGAGGTAGGGATGAGCAGGATCTCGGGTTCGGGATAGCCTGAATGATGCCGGCGTATCGGGCGAGAGCACGGTTCGCCGACGCAATTTGGGGGATGTGGGCCTCCCAGTCGATACCTGCCGGGGGCAGCGGCTCCGGCACGTAGGGCGCGACCGTCATCCCACTATCTTCCTCACCATACCAGGGATCTCCACCGCAAGGCTCTTCATGTTCGCCTCGCCCTCATCAAGCGACCGGGGCAGCACCTCGCGTTCGAAGTAATCGTAGATGGACTCCTTCAGCAGGATATTCTCGGTATCGCGGAGTTCGGGATCAGCCTCCGGCCTGCCGTCTGCGCCGGGAACCCCGCGAAAAAAGTATTATTCCGGCCGCCGCTCTGCTTTCTTCGCGGCCAGACGCTCGACGAGGGTGAGGTCGACGCTCCCGCCGGTCGCAAGTTTCCCCTGCCAGACCGCCCGGTCGACGAACCCCCTGCCGATATCGTTCCTGATCACAAGCGTCGTGTAGCCTTCCGGCGACCCGACGGCCCCGGCCGAGACGTCGGCCTCAACCGCCGTAAAGTCGGTGCAGACCCGGCACCCGGGCCGGACGGACTCCTGGAGTTCGGCGAGCGGGATGGAGATATGCCGCTCGTCCTGCAGGTAGACGTCCAGTTTCCCCTTGATGTCCAGGTGGCGGATCTCCCAGGGCTCGATCTGGCGCTCGGCCTGCAGTTTCCCCTCGACCAGTTTCGCGTAATCGAAGGTCTCCGTGCAGAAGAGGCCGACGACGAGCCGGATCGCCTTCGCGTACGGCCGGAGGAGTTCATGGTCGCTCGCCCGGATCGCCTGCGTCGCCCGTGCCACACAGGGCACGCCCACGACGGCGACCCGCCGGTACTTCCGGGTGACCACTGCCTCCTTGAGGGAGGCAAGAAGCGGCACCCACCAGGAGTAGCGGCTCCCGGCATGCTGGATGAGGGCATCCGACGATGTGATCACCGCCGACGACGGTTTCAGCGTCCAGGGATCCCTCGTCACCGTGACGACCGCGTCGATCAGCCCCTCATCGAGGGCGTTGACGAGGATCGCCGTCACCGCACCGCCGCTCTGTTTTCGCTCAACCGGGAAGACCGACCGGGCCGCAACGATCTCCTTGTACGACCCGAGCATCTCCCCCTGCCCTGCGAGGTCGACTCGCGGGCAGGCCGCGTAGCATGCCCCGCAGGGCACACTGTCGTTCTCGGCCTTGCAGTAGCCGATGTTCACCGGTGCATCGGTGTTCCCCGGCATAAATCGGAGGGCGTCTGCCGGGCAGACCGCCACGCATGCCCCGCACCCGGAACAGAGGTCCGTAGCCCAGACCTCGGCCTCCAGATCTTTGAATGTCTTCATATCCATCCCAATCACTCCCACGTATACTTCCCGGCAAAGGGCCGTGCGCTCGCGGGCACAATCCGGGTGTAGTCCGCGTTCAGGAGCGGTTCCGGATCAAGCCCGAAATCGCCTGCAAACTCCCGGATCACCGGGGCGATCCTTCTCCGGTCCTCATCGGTGAGCGGCACCTTCTTTGCCCCGGCGGCAAGGCAGGCGTCGTCCACATCCCCGCGGATGATGATCTCCCCGCCGTGGATACCGCTCCCGATACCGCGGGCTTTCATGGCCCCGTCAAGGTCGAGAACGATCAGGAGGCCGCCCGCCATGTATTCGCCGAGGAACGTCTGGGCAGACCCTCCGACGACCAGTATGGGGCGCTGCGCCTCATACTGTTTCATGTGGATCCCGCCCCGGTAGCCGATGTTGCCGCGTATAAAGACCTTTCCGCCCCGCATGCTGTGCGCTACCGCATCGCCGGCGCTCCCATGGATCACCACCTTCCCGGCATCCATCGTGTTGCCGGGTGCGTGCTCCGCGTTACCGTGGACGATGACCGTCGGCCCGCTCATGAACATGGCGAGGTCGCCGCCCGGGACGCCGTAGACGTGGATGGTGGCGTCGCCCTTGAGTCCGTCGCCGATGAACCGCTGCCCGAGGACGTTCTGGACGACGACCTCGTCGGCACCGTCCTCAACAGCTCTCCGGACCTGCTGGTTCAGGGGAGTGTAGTGCATCCCCTTCGCATCGATTGTGACCAGTTTTACCATCATGCTCACGCTCCCACCGGCTTGACGTCGAGAACGTCAAGGAGACCCTCGTCCAGCATATAGCCCCGGAGCCGGTCGCGGTTGCCCCGCAGGCTCTCGATGCTGTTGATCCCTGCCGCACCCATCAGTTCAGTGATCTCGAGCGTCCATGCGTGGATAAGGTTCGCCACCTGCTTCGATGCCACGTCGGGGTCCAGGCGCTCGACGAGGTCCGGACGCTGGGTGGCAATCCCCCAGGGACAGAGGCCCTGGTAACAGTTCCCGCAGACCCGGCAGCCCATCGCCGCGAGCGCTGCGGTGCCGATGTAGACCGCGTCCGCGCCGAGGGCGATTGCTTTCACAACGTCCGCGCTCTCCCGTATGCTGCCGCAGGCGATGAGGGAGACCTCGTTCCTGAGCCCCTGCTTGCGGAGTTCCCGGTCGGCGCTTGCGACGGCGACCTCGATCGGTATGCCGACGTGGTCGCGGAAGACCCGCGGCGCCGCGCCGGTGCCGCCCCGGAACCCGTCGATGACGACAGCGTCCACCGAGGACCGGGCAACGGCCGCCACGTTCTCGGCTGTGTTGTTGACGGCTGCAATCTTGGCAAAGACCGGCTTCTTCCACTCCGTAGCCTCCTTGATGGACCGGACGAGCTGGGAGAGGTCCTCGATGCCGTAGATGTCGTGGTGCGGCGCGGGGCTGATCGCATCACTTCCCTGCGGGATCATCCTGGTGCGGGAGACGTCCTTGCTGACCTTCTCGCCCGTGAGGTGGCCGCCGATACCCGGTTTTGCGCCCTGCCCGAGTTTGATCTCGATGGCGGCGCCGCGCTCCAGGTAATCGATGTTCACACCGAACCTTCCCGAGGCGACCTGGACGATCATGCGGTCCTGGTAAGGGTAGAGACCGGCGTGCAGTCCGCCCTCCCCGGTACCCATGAACGTTCCGGTCTCCTTCGCGGCCCGGGCCATGGAGATCTGGGCGTTGAGGCTGATCGCCCCGTAACTCATGTGACCGAGCATGACCGGGGTCTCGACCATGAGGTTCGGGGCGAGTTCCGTGGCGAGTTCGATGTCCCCGTCCGGGTTCCGGCGGAGATCCAGGCGTGACGGCTTCTTCCCGAGGTAGGTCCGGAGCTCGACGGGCTCGCGAAGCGGGTCGGTGGGGGGCGTGGTGACCTGGCAGGCGTCCAGCATCAGGTGGTCGAATATGATCGGGAGGTTCGCGACGCTGCCCATTCCGGCGAGGATGATCTTGCCGGTCCGTGCCTGGTTGTATATCGCTTCCCGGGTCGCCCTGGTCCACACCGGGTGGCTCCGGTAGTCGCAGGGCTGCTCTTCGAGCATGATGGCGTCCCGGGGACAGTAGGCGAGGCACCGGTGGCAGGCGGTGCACTTCCGGGAGTTGATCAGGATCCGGTCGCCGTCCCGCCGGAAGACGCCGTAAGAACAGTTCTCGATGCACCGCTCGCATTCCATGCACTGTTCGCGGTCGATCGTGACCCGGTACCGCAGCGGCATGCTGCCGAGGTTGTTACTCATGGGGCAACCCTCCCGATCACCGGCTCGCCTGCGGCCGGCATCATGATCGATTCGACGTTGGGCTCCATGGCCCGGATCGCCGCCTCTTCGCTCGATATGTAGAGGCAGTCTCCGCACTCGCCGACGACCATCGGCCGGAGTTTGCCCCGGTCGGTGAACCCGACCATCATGTCGGGGTTCGCGGCCACGATGGTGAACGGCCCGTTCATCGTCGCAGAGCCGTAGGCGAACCGGAGGGCGCGGTTCAGGTCCTGCTCGGTTTTCGGCATCTGGTCGATATCCTCCCAGTAGGGCGGGGCAAGCGCCCGGATGGCGAGATTGATGTCAAGGCCGTGCCGCCGCACCAGGAGGTCGATTAAGTAGGTGATGACCTCGCTGTCGGTAAAGTTCGAGCACGTGTAGCCGAAACTCTCAACGTAGCGCCGGTTGGTCCCGTAGGTGGTGATCTTCCCGTTCTCCACGACGCTCCAGTCGTGCAGGTTGAACGGGTCGGGGCGTTCCCATCTGCCGGGGTTATTCGTCGCATACCGGTTGTGCGCGAGCCAGATGTAGCCCTCGTAGTCCTCGATCCGGTAGTAGTCCGCCACGGCTTCCGGCCAGCTGCCGGCTCCTCCGGCCTTGAAGACGCCGACGTTCTTGCCGGACGAGAAGACCTCGGCGCCGTTCGACGCTCTGTTGATCTGCATCACAAGGTTCGTGATGACATCCTTCTCGGGCGTTGCGCTCCCGGGCGCGAGAGAGGGGTCGGGCCTGAAGAAGTAGCGCCAGGGGGTGCAGGGCGCCCGAAGGTTCGGCTGGTCGTAGGTCGGGATCGCCTCGTCGTGCTCGATCGCTCCCCACTGCTCCAGTGTTGCGTCGACAACCGCTTTGCTCTCGCAAGCGTTGTCGAGGAAGACATGGAGCGCGTAGCAATCCCGGTAGTCGGGGTATATACCGTAGGCCGCGTACCCCGCCCCCTCGCCGCTGCCGCGCTCGTTCATTATGGAGAGGGCCTGCCGGATGCCTGAACCATCCATCATCTGACGCCTCTTATCCATTACACCAAATATGCCGCACATTGTAACCTCGGTGAATAACGTTCTGCTGCCGTTTCCTATAAGTCTGCCCGGGTATATTTGTGTCAGTAGATATTTATTCCATCGGATAGAAGTAGACTTCCACATGTCCCGTGATGCCACTTCTGCAATGCTTGAGCGCATCGAACAGGATAACGTCCGATTCCTTCGGCTCCAGTTCACCGACCTCCTCGGCATGCCCAAGAACGTCGCTATCCCGGTGAAGCAGGCGGAGAAGGCGCTGACCGGGGGTATCGGGTTTGACGGATCGTCGATCGAGGGGTTCGTCCGTATCGAGGAGTCCGATATGGTGCTCCGGCCCGACCTCTCGACCTACACCCTCCTGCCCTGGCGTCCCCAGGAGTACACGGTTGCGCGCTTCGTCTGCGACGTCTACAAGGCGAACGGGGAGCCGTTCGAGGGCGACCCGCGCTACGTGCTCCGGAAGACGATGGAAGATGCGGCGAAGGATGGATATACCTTCAACACCGGCCCGGAACTCGAGTTCTTCCTCTTTAGGATGATCGACGGCAAACCGACCACGCAGTTTCAGGACGTCGGCGGCTACTTCGACCTCGCGCCGACCGATCTCGCGGAGGACGTCCGGCGCGAGATCATCATCGCCCTCACCGAGATGGGGTTCGAGATCGAGGCGTCGCACCACGAGGTCGCCGAGAGCCAGCACGAGATCGACTTCAAGTACAGCGACGCCCTCCACACCGCAGATAACGTCATCACCTTCAAGTTCGCGGTCAAGACGATGGCGTTGATGCGCGGCCTGCATGCGTCGTTCATGGCAAAGCCGATCTATGGTATCTGCGGGAGCGGGATGCATACCAACTGTTCGCTTGCAAAGGACGGAGAGAACGCGTTCTACGACCCGGACGCACCCCGGCAGCTCTCAAAGACCTGCATGCACTTCATCGGCGGCCTCCTCCGGCACGCGAAGGCGATCACCCGGGTCGCGAACCCGACGATCAACTCCTACAAGCGCCTGGTCCCCGGGTATGAGGCGCCCTGCTACGTCAGCTGGAGCGCCGGGAACCGGTCGGCCCTTGTCCGGGTCCCGACGCCACGCGGCAACAGCACCCGGGTCGAGTTCCGGAGCCCGGACCCGACCTGCAACCCCTACCTCGCCTTCGCCGCGATGCTCACCGCCGGGATGGAGGGTGTCCGGGAGAAGATCGAACCCCCCGTCGGCATCGATACGAACATCTATCATATGACGCCCGAGGACCGGAAGCGCGCCGGGATCGAGACGCTGCCCGGGGACCTCTACGCGGCCCACCAGGCCCTTCTTGCCGACGACCTCATCTGCCGGGCGCTGGGCCCCCACGTCGTTGAGGCCCTCACGAACGTCGCAGAAGCCGAATGGGAAGCTTACCGGACAGCCGTCCACCCCTGGGAACTCGACCGGTATCTCGCGACCTACTGACCTCTTTTTTGCAAAATTGTCGGGACGGGAGGTTGTTCTTCCGGAGGTTTTAATCGTGCCATGGAGATTGTGCAATGGTGCGTTGCACAACCCCCGGATGATCCCGACCAATTTCTCGCACAAGTCGTGCGAGTCTTTCAGAACTGGCATATGCTTCAGAACAGAAGAACACGTCTGCATTCTTAGCCTCATTAATCTCAGGCGTTCGACCACTCTCGGATCGGTCGCCCCTGCCCTTCGGTGTATGCCGATTAAGTGGGGCAGAGCATCTCTACCGGGTTCACGTGGGGAACAAAACCTGAATTCAATCTAATAACTACGGTCATTCCACCGGCAACCGCCATCGAAGTTCGTGCACCCTCGATAAAGCTCATTGTTCTTTTGAGCTCTTCTCCATACAAGACGTGAACCGCACACAGGGCATTTCCCCGCATCTTCCCCCCTTTCACGCGGCTTGGGCTTAAAGGAGCGTTCCTCAGGGTCTTCCATGCATATGAACTCATTTATCCAGACATCGATGACGTTGCTACAGAGCCGCTGTGCTCTCTCTGCCGAGGCTTCGCTATCCCCGAGTATCGTCAGTGCATCGTAGTTCTGCTTTACCAGGCGGGTCAACTTGTCTCCTGCCTGAATATCCTCGAGCGTGCCTGCCAGAAGCTGCATTCGGTTCAGGATCTCATCGTAGTTCTGCAAGGTGCAGCACTGGTCGATCTCCTGCACCAGTTTGAACGAACGAAGAAGCTTCAGGGCGGTGTCCCGGTCGTATTCGCGCCGGATGATATTCCCTGCGTACTTCTCGGCGGTAGTGGGATTTTTTGAGAGCGCGACATGCAGGGTGGCGACATCGCACGAGTGGGTAAAGGCCTTATCGTGGATTGGAACCTTGACGCTACCTGTAATGAACATTCCCTGGATGGTGTGCACTGTGCCGCATGATTCCGAACCCAACCTGAAGTACACCCTGCGGGAACTGTCTCGCGGGATCACGATCCCCTGGTGATGGGAGACCCCGAGGATAGACCTGACCCGCCAGGGTTTCGGGTTGCTGGCCATGAGGTGTACCTGTCCGTCGATTCCCTCGAAGACGACCAGCCAGTAGGAGTTGGGGTCATGGCGGTCGATCCAGTTCCTGACGCTGACGAGGGGGCGGGGGGAGGAGATGATGAAGTCCCGGATGAGGGGGTCGTAGACAGTGCGTTCAATGGTAATGGATTGTCGAACCCCCGCCAACTCTCTGGGATGTGCGGAGGGCTGCAGTGACTGCCCGGCCTCGCCCGAACGAAGGGGCGTCGACCGGTTTTTTCGAGCACTTTTAGCGCTCTCAACCGATATACAGTCTCGCATATTTTGTGCGGTTGCATCTGTCGGGTCGAGCTCAAGTGCCCTGTCGCAACACTGGATTGCCTCGTCGTACCGGCCGAGGTGATGGAGTGCGTCCCCTTTATTGATCCATGCAATAGCAAATTTCGGGTAGATCTCAAGTGGTTTGTCGTAGCACCGGATCGCCTCCTCGTACTGGTCGAGGTTATGGAGTGCGCAGCCTTTGTAGTACCATGCATCATTATCGTACGGGTCGATCTCAAGTGCCCTGTCATAGCACCGGATCGCCTCCTCGTACCGGTTGAGGATCAGGAGTGCGCGGCCTTTATTGCTCCATGTAACAGCATCGGTCGGGTCGAGCTCAAGTGCCCTGTCGGAGCACCGGATCGCCTTGTCGTACCGGCCGAGGTTCAGGAGTGCGCGGCCTATATTCTCCCATGCAACAGCATCTGTCGGGTCAAGCTCAAGCGTCCTATCGTAACACTGGATCGCCTCGTCGGAGCGGCGGAGGGAATGGAGCGCGAGGCCTTTATTCCCCCATACAGCAGCATTTTTCGGGTCGATCTCAAGTGCCATGTTGTACACTGGATCGCCTCGTCGTATCGTTTGAGGTGCGTAAGCGCATTGCCTTTATTATTCCATCTACCAACTATTTTCGGGTTGAGTTCAAGTGCTCTGTCGTAACATCGGATCGCCTCGTCGTACCGGTTGAGGGAATGAAGCGCGTAGCCTTTATTGTTCCAGGCACCCGCGTTGTTCGAGTCGATCTCGATTACCTTTTCGTAACACTGTATCGCCTCCTCGTACCGGTTAAGGAGATGAAGCGCATTGCCTTTATTGTTCCAGGCAGCCGCATTGTTCGGGTCGATCTCGAGCGCCCTGTCGTAGCAACGACACTGTTCTTCCGGCGTTGCTGCCCGATTCCCCTTCTCAACCCACCAGGGAGCTGTTTCCACCTTATCCCTTATCCATCCAAAGATTGCCATTCACTCCCTCACGAAACCTCCAATCCGGCCAAAGCACTCGCGTATCTCACTGAATATCTGGGCATTTTACCCGCTGCCCGCACTGGGTACAAAATCTCGCTCCGTCGTTTAAGGAGTTACCGCATTCGGCACAGAACCTCCGCTCCTCGCCGTCCCCTCCTCCGACGGCCGACCTGTTCACGACACTATCATAAACCAGAATACCCCCGCTCGAAGGCCTGAACTGCCCCTCCGACCGATTCCCAATGCCGGCCCGGTTCATGATGCTGTCAATGACCTGTACCCCATTCCCGAGGTTCACCGACCCCCCGGAGATGTTGTAGACGATCTGCTCCGCTCTGGCGCCCCCCCGATTGATGTAGGTGAAGAACCACCGCAGGCCGTTCTTCTGCACGAGGTCTAGCACGACCTCCTGCAGTCTCCGGTCGTACTTCTCCCACTCACGCTTCAGGTGGTGGATGAGAAACGGATTGGCGGCGTGGGGACGGTTGCAGATCTCGTTGATGAGGCCGTCGATGTACTGGTAGTGCACCTGCAGGAACTCCGATCCGCCCCCGTCCGGTGCGCTCAGCCTGACGAGGAGTTCGCTCTTGGACGGAAGAACCTGATACCGCTCGATAATCTCGTAGAGTGCGAGTTCATCCGCGGAGTACATCCCTTCGGCATCCACGTAGTTCTCGCCACTCCGGTGGAAACTCACGGCGAGGGTCAGCAGCGCTGCCTCGAACTTGGAGCAGAACACCTGGTGAAACGTACTGTCAAAAGAACCGCATTCCTGGTTCTCGTACCGGGAGTAGTTTTCCCGGATCTCACACCAGAGTCTCACCCGTTCGTAATAAGACCGCCTGGCGATCGCCGATCCGCTCTTCAGGACAGTCTCGGCCGGGGCAACGAGGTTCTTGGCACAGGTAAAATCTTGGTCTCCAGACATACAGCATCAGAATTGAGTTTTTGCGATGGTGGCTAAAGGTGAAGGCGAGTTGCCGGATGCATGCGGCACATCCAGTACAGCCTTCCACGGCTCACCTGAGCTCCTCGCCGCACCCCTTGCAAAACCGATCGGCGGTACTGTTTGCCGTTTTGCATCCCGGACATATCCGGCTCTCTTCCTGCCGGGCAGGATTGATGATCACTGGCTGGGTTCCTCCACCGCTGGCAACGATTGTCGAGCCCTGTGCCTGGTGAGCGGAGCTCCGTGCGGTTGCCGTCTGCCCCATGGCATCAAGCGCCTTGTTCATGACGCCTGCAAGGCGATCCGCATTATCTCCCGCCATCTCATGGATCTTCTCCATGTACTTCTGTTGATCCTGCAGACGGGTTTCGAAGAGTTCCTGCATCCGGGCAGACCCGAACTTCTCTTTCATCGCCTCTGCAACGGTGACGCTCTTCTCCGCCGAGAGTGCCATGATCTGCTCTTCGGTGAGAACTGCTGCACGCTTCATCTTTTCGAGCTCCATGATCTTCTCGGCGTTCCCACCGTCCGTCATCGAGATGAGCGCCTCGACCGATGCATCCGAACGCTGCTTGAGTTTCTTGCTTTCGATCTCCACACCCATTTCAAGGTCGCGGTGTGAGATCACCTGTTCCTCGCGTGCCTTCCGGTGTTTTGCATCGTCCATCTGTTTTTTCAGGTCGATGAGGCCCTCGATCTCGGCATGGTCCTGCTGTTGCTCACGTTTCTTCCATTTATCCCCATGCTCGCGTCGGGCGTCATCGGCGCCGATATCGTGCCCGACCTGTTCGACATCCATCGCGCGCTTGTGCCGCTGTGCCTTGGTATCTAGGCCGAGGAGATTATCCTGCTCAGCTTCGGCGGTTTCATGGCGATGGGTCTGCTCAAATCGCTCCCTGATAACCCGCCGGACGAATGCCTTATCATCGCGCCGGCTCCGGAGATCGATCTTCAGGTCTTCAATCTCGTTCTCGCGAATGATGCCGGCCTGAGCCAGTTCATGACAGTATTCGCTGATCCTCTCGTCGGTGGCCAGCTGGTCGAGCTTATCATCGGAAAGAAGGTGCCGTAGTTTTTGCTCGATATCGATCTCAAGTCCGGTTTTCGTGACCTTCTTCGTCCCTTCGTTGCGCTTATCAAGGATATCGCGCCATTCCGCCTCATCAGACTGCGTGAATCGGAGTTGTTCGAGGGAAAAGCCGTAGCTCGCAAGGGTGGGGGTAATGTTTGCCCTGACGGCACTCTCGATATCTTCCTTGACGGCGAGGTTCCCATAGAGATCGTCCATCCGGTACCCGCTCAGCGTAGACTGAACGACGCCAAGAAGATCGTATCTGAGATCTTCCTGGAGATCCGCAAGGAGAATTCTGCTTTTTCCTTTGAGGAGGTTCGCGATGAACGATCGCGAATCCCGATTTCTGATCGTAAATCTCCCAGTAACTCCGACGGGAACGGAGTCGGCGGTACGCAGTTCCGAGCGCTCGATGGTGAAATCGATTGCAACCACGCCGTCGTCGATGAGCACGACAGTTGCGCGTTCATCAAGGTTCAGGGGCAAGTGGGTTTCGAGAATATTCCCAAGGGAGTAGTGGCCTGCTGGCAGGTCGCCCACGTATGCCCCTCCCTGGAAGAGAATCGCGCGGGTTCCCTCGGCAACGGTGACGGTCTTTTTCAGGATGCCCCGGAGATCTTCAATCTCAAATTTGCTTGCAAAATCTTCGGGTGTGCGTCTCCATTCGCGCCTCCGCGAAAAATCCTCTTCGTTGGCCCCCGTGATTCTCCCAAAAAGAGTTTTCCCGAATCCCTTCCCGCAACCGGGGCAAAATTTTGCATCGGGAGGCACGGTAACCCCGCAGTTACCGCAGGTATATGCACTGACCTTCGTTCCACACTGTGGGCAAAATTTTGCATCTTCCCCAAGATGGGTTTTGCAGTTCGGACAGGTACTATTCCCGTTGGTCATTCTCATTCCTTCCCTGCTTACCGGAAAATTTATCATACTGAGTTATAGTCGTTCTGTTTCTCTCCTTTCCCGATAGAGGGGCACCCAGGAGGTCGTTTACGATTACGGCAGCTGAAGCGCGTCCTCCTTGAATCTCTTTCATAGCCCGCAGTATCGAGGTTTCATCGACAGGGCAGTCTCTGTCGCCTGGGATCTGTTCGGAGAGGATTGTGTAGAGGTCTTCGACGCTGCTTCTGTTGCCCTCCTCGTGTACTGATTGCACTGCCAGCCATTCTTCGAGTTCATGAGGAGAGATCTCATTGAGTTTCTGCCAGGCTTTCGACAGGTTCAGCACCCTGTCGCGATCTCTCATGACAATGACATACGAGATCAGACCGAGATCGCGCTCATGCTTCATGCAAACTGCATTCTTCATGTGGTACTGATCTATGAGTGTCCGGATTCGCATTGCACGACGGGCGTCGTGGGACTCATCGCATATCAAGGAACAATCATCAAACAGGCTCTGTATCCTCTCTTTGAGATCCAGGGATTCGGATTCGAGAGTGCCGATACGGCACTTCAGCAGCGCTTCGGTCTTGCGCAGATCGCTGAGACTGAACGAGGAAAATGGGTCTTTCGGACGCGCCCGGGATACGATCTTCATGGTAGTGATCACCCCCATGATTGAGGCTATCGTTCAGATTCGCTGATCGCCTTCTCGATGTCCTTCTCGATCGAAAAGAGATCTTTCGCCTCGTCAAGCCCCAGCGAGCCGGTTTCGACACTGCTCCAGACTTCGAACATCTGCTTTTCAGCTTCGTCGAGATCCTGATCCGAATCCGAAAGGTCAAGGGCAAACACCTGGTTTAAGTCGTCGACAACGGTTTCAAAACTCTTTCCGGAGAGATTCACGCGGATGAGGGAACTCTCGATAGTTTCCGGAGAAATCGTCTGGATCTTCTCCCAGATGTGCGTCTTCTGGAGATCCCGCTGATACTTTTTGATGATGACCAGATTGGAGATAAACATGTACTGCTTGTGCAGGGCAAGGAAATTACGAACCTTGAACTTCGCGGTCATGTCCAGTTGCTTGAGTTCCTGGGCAAGCATCTTCTTCTTGATCAGGTCGCCACCAACGCCTTCTGAAAATCTCAGTTTTTTCTCGCGCTCGATTCTGTCGATCTCTTTTCGGAGGCGGTTGATCCTGCTTTTTAGTATGATCTCTTCCTCCTGCAGTTCAGTGATCGTCAGCATCTCTATCCGGTTCCGATGAAACAGGCTTGCGATCTTCATCACACTTCACCGATTGACCATTACTCTCCATACATGATAAACTTTCCTCCAATATGGAGGCTAAGATTATACTCCAAAACCACTAACTCCATTGCGGAGGAATATATATAGGGGTACCCGCATATGGTTATCAAATGGAATACCTCCTCGTTGTCGACTACCACTCAGATGCCGAGCGTAAGCGGATTGACGCCACGATTGACAGGTGGAAGTCGAAAAAAGACATACGCAAAGAGAGGGGCGTCGCCATTCTGGTAAGGGACGAGGTGATTGAAGACTTCCTGCAGGATCTCTATTCGCGGTTGGAGCGAGGAAGTGAGGATGTCAGAATATATTCTGCAGAAGAATCCGTGCCCGAGATTCGTGAAACAACAAAGACTCTGTATTATGAAACGTCTCTGGATAAGGATGCACTAAAACAATTTTTAAGATACATCCTGAATAAACTCAATTCAAGTTATGAGGGAATTCGCAACGGGGTCGAATCGTACACTGCCTATACCCGGAAGGGGCAGGCGACCGTCGGGCTCCTCTGGTCTGAGGATGCAGGGGCAACGCGCCTCAACGTAATGGTCAGCGGGTTTGGTGATGCGGTCTCGCTTGTGGCCGGCCGGATAGATGAAGAACTCCAGGTCTTTCTAGGAAGTGGAAAATGAATCAGACAGACAACCATGCAAAGTACATGTTTAATCTGAGCAAGGGGCAGGATCTGTACAAAGTTCAGCGTTTTGAGGATGCGCTCAGGTACTTTAACACAGCCCTGGAGTTCGAACCCGACTCCCACTGGGCGTGGAATGAAAAGGGCAATGCACTCAGGAGACTTAGAAGGCAAAAGGAAGCGATGGATTGTTACGAGCGGGCAATTCACCTCGACAAAAGGCACTCGTATCTGTTCCCGTACATCGGCATTGCTGACATATACCGTGAGCAGAAGCAGTACTCAGAGGCAATTGCCTACTATGACAAAGCGATACGGATCAAGAGACACCCATGGGCATTGAACGGGAAAGGGATGTGCCTCCACGCTCGTAATCAAACCGATGAAGCACTTAGGCTGGCTGAGGAATCGATACGCACCCGTCCTGGCTTTCTCTTTCCCTACATTCTCAGAGGTGACATCCTCTATGAGAGGGCTGCATACCGCGACGCCTTGAGATCGTATCAAAATGCATTCGACCTTATCCACAGTTCTTCGACAAAACTTCGGGAAGAGGTGAGGAGTAAAATCGCTCAATGTACTGCGGTGCTCGATCGAGAAATTCGTAGAGAATCTGACAACGATGGCAGTTCGGATGTTAAACGGCTGCTTGTACGGCTCTGGTCGGAAGATAGCCAGGATCGGATTCATGCATCGTACCAACTTGACATCCTGGCCAAAGGAGGAAAAGCCGGAGAAATCATTCGAGAAAGAGCGTTTGGTATGCTCGGCAGGGCGCTCGACGATTCCATCCCCGATGTTCGAAGAAACATCCTCTGGGTTCTTGGAAACCTTGCTTACCAGGGTTATTCGTATGAGGTTGCCGGATCAGGGATCCTTCCTGAAATGGCCGCACATCTTGACGACCCGGCAGACCCGGTGTGCAGCGCCGCGGCATGGTCTCTGGCAGTGGTTGCCGAAGCGGGTCAGGGCATTGCGGTCGCAGATTCCGGCGCGACTCTGCGCTATATCCGTCTTCTCTATAGCAAAAACCACGAAGTCCAGGCATGCGCTGCCCTTGCTCTCGATAAGATCGCTTTTTATGCAAGCCCCGAACCGGTGGTACGAAACGGCGGTGCTACTGCACTTGTACGCCTTCTAGGCGTACAAAATGACGAAGTTCGATTTCGAGTTTTATGGGCGCTCTGGTCAATCTCATGCAGGGGGTACGCGGATTCATTATGCGATGCCGAGACTTTCGTCACGGATCTGAAACAATGTGCACAGGAGAAGGACCTGGAGATCCGAAAAGCGGCGATATCGATCATCGGTGAACTTTCGAACGTACGCGATAAGTCGTTTTTACAGCAAAAAGATCTTGAAAATGTCCTCCTCACATGTATTGGCTCGCAGAGCAACCGGGTCAGAGGTGCTGCTATCTGGGCAGCAGGGCAGTGGGCGGATGCAGGATACGCCTCCACGCTGATCCAGGCCGGTGTGAAAGAAACGATTAGATGGCACCTAGATGGCCGCGCCATGGTTCGCGTCTTCGACCATAGCGAACACCGATGGGTAGAACGCTCTATAGGTGAGATTGCAGATGATGTCCTGAAGAGAATTACAACTTCTTCGAACCCGGTGCCGCCCAAACCAGATGCTCTGGAAAAGATCGTAGTTCCAACGGGTCCCAGGTCACCCGAACCGGACTATCGGACGGCATACTTTGTTGCACAAAATCTGGTGGAACATCTGCGGCAAAACGATCTTCTCAAAGCACGCAAATCTGCAATTCACCTCGAAGTGTTCGTCCATGGTGATATACTCGAAAAACTACAACAAGTAAGCGAGCACCTGCGTTTTTACAGCGACGAGAGCATCGATGAGATTGAATCTCTTGCTGATGATGTCGAACTATTGAAGGAGGACATCCTTCGAGAAGCGATGAGGTGATGACTGTGCACGTGGACGTTAGCGGGTTTTTGCTTGCGGAACTGCAGAAAGTTATTACTGATTATAAGAAGGCAGTAGCTGAAGCAGATAACGCGACTGCTAACGAAAAGGCGCGAGCGTCTGCAACACTCTGCCGGCAGATTGCTGTTTCTTCGCCCATGATGCAGCAAAGATATGCTGCCGAGGCAGAGAAGTGGGAGGGTGTTGCATCCCGTTCGGCACCGGTTGCAATGAGAAGACAAAGCAAGGCACCCGGCGCACCTGGGCAGTCGAATCGTTCCGCTGGAGAGTCTGCAGGCGATACTGATATGTCGTCGCTGATCGCGCGCTCATCGGTTCGATGGGAGGATATCGGCGGGCTTGACGAGGTTAAACGCCTCGTGAAGGAGACCGTTGTCATCGCAGCCCTGCAAAAGCCGGAGTCGATCCATCCGTGGAAGGGGATTCTCCTCTTCGGCCCTCCGGGAACGGGAAAAACAATGATTGCAGCTGCTGCGGCAGGGAGGCTGGATGCAACCTTTTTCGACGTAAAAACCGACCGATTGCTCTCAAAATACTTCGGCGAATCTTCGAAGATGATCTCAGCCCTCTACACATCGGCGCGGGATCACGCTCCCTCGATCGTCTTTATCGACGAGTTTGATGCCCTTGGCGCTTCGCGGAGCGACACGATGAGCGAGGCGACCCGGAAAGTGCTCTCCTCCCTTCTCATCGAACTTGATGGCTTGCAGGGTAAAAAAGACGACCGCCTGCTCCTCACGATGGCGGCAACGAATGCGCCCTGGGACCTTGACCTGGCAGTACTGTCGAGGTTCCCGCGGCGGATCTATGTGCCGCTCCCGGATATCGATGCATGCAGGCAGATCGTCGAAATCCATATGAGGGGACTTGAGGTTTCTGGCGTCGATCTCTTCGAGATTGGACAGCAGTGCGTTGACCGTCTCTACTCCGGGCGGGATATCCAGAATGTCTGCCAGCAGGCAATCTGGACGATGATCAACGATGTCAATCCTGAGATCCACAGGCTCGCGGATTTGCCATTCAATGAGATCAACAAGCGGGCGCTGAAGACCCGGCCTCTTCGCGAAGACGACTTTACGGTTGCATTTGGTAAGATACGATCCCCGCTAACAGCAGAAGAACTTGAGCGGTATGCGGAATGGAATGAGAAACATGGTGAGGGGTGAGTCCGGTCGGTGTGGTACCTGTATCTGGTGGGAGCAGTGTGTTATTTGAGGCCGTCTGATCGCCCGCCCGATTTATGGCGTTGTCGACCAGGAATTTTCCCGGTGCTGACGCTCTCCTGTTTGCGGACCTGAGTAATGGAGATCAGCAAGGGATGATCCGATCATCCGCAGTAAGAACCACCCCTTTCTAAATATCCAAAACCGCAAGAT
>ENA-UOOI01000372-UOOI01000372.1-fermentation-metagenome-genome-assembly--contig:-NODE-372-length-58733-cov-9.622380_pt1 | contig 58733 bp, 50 predicted proteins | sample MGYA00245779_ERZ724027 | MGnify/ENA primary metagenome ERZ724027 (study PRJEB28704, sample SAMN03018318) | fermentation metagenome | biome: anthropogenic terrestrial biome; feature: soil; material...
TACCGGTCCTATGGAACCTAAAACCTCCTCCACAGTCTGCAGAAATTCAGGTTCATTTGAATTTCTCGCCTTTACTTTTTCAATTACCCCGTTAATATAATTTTGTACCTTCTCCTCAGTCATAAGTGGTAACACCCTCCTTGTGTGATTATTAAATATTTATTTGTTAAATTACAGAATTAAGACATTTTTAATTTATCTTATATGAATATATTCTATATAAAATTCAAGAATCCTTCTTATTTTACATAAATTCTTTTAATAGTTTGATAAATTATTCATAATATTCAATTTTCCTAATTTTAGTTAATTTTGATCTCTAAAAGAATAAACCTGGTATTCCTTCCAGATACTCTCCAAATCCGAAAAAGTGGAAGATATTTTTCCTTTTTCCCTCAGACCAACTGCAACAATCAATGCATTGATTACACTTAAAGGTGCTACTAATGAATCCACAAAGGAAGCCATATTGCTCTGGGCAATCAATGTATAGTCCGATCTGGCTGCAAGCGGTGAAAGAAGACTGTCAGTAATAGCTACTATTTTGGCATTCCTGCTTTTGGCAAAAGTCAGTGCCTCTATAGTTCTTACGGCATATCTGGGAAATCCTATTCCTATAACTAGATCACCTTCCCTTAGATTTATCATCTGTTCAAAAATATCACTTATCCCATATCTGACTACCTGTACATTGTCCAATATCAAATTCAGATAAAAGCCTAAAAAATCTGCAATTGCGGTAGAACTCCTAAGACCCAGTATGTATATCTTTCGAGCCTCGAATATACTTTCAACTACATCGTCAAAAGTCTTATGATTTATTTTTTCAAGAGTTGCCCTTATGTTTTCCATGTCGGATTTTAAAACACTTTTCAAGGGGCTTTCCTGACTTACAAAATCATTTGATAATTCTATTCTCTGTACGGTAGTTAATTTGTTTTTTATGAGTTCCTGCAGAGATTTTTGCAATTTAGGATATCCTGAAAATCCTAGTTCATTTGCAAATCTGACTACTGTAGATTCACTTACACCTACATTTAACCCTAATTTTGCAGCAGTCATAAATGCTGCCTTGTCGTAGTGTTTTAAGATGTATTCAGCTATTAGTTTTTGACCCTTGCTCAATCTTGGAAATTTAGTCTGAATCGTCCTTATCAAATCCTGACTGTTAACCTGTTCCATTTTTATTCATTCCTTTCTATCCATTTTGAATCTGTTTTGCAATATTTGTTTCATTTTATCATCTATTGATTAAATTATCAAGACATCTTTCAATTGTTTATCTATTTTTCTTTTTTCGTGTAAACCTCAATTCATCCCATAACCGCCTGCATTTTGGTATAAAACAATATATAATTTTATACATAAATTCATATTATTTTTTGATATAATCTATCTCTTTTTTGTTCAAATATCTCCAGTTTCCCTCTTTTAAATTTCCAAGCCGTATATCCCCTATGGCTATTCTTGTTAAAGTCAGTACAGGGCATCCTATTTTTGAACACATTCTTCTTATCTGCCTATTTTTACCTTCATGTATTTTTATTTCAACTTTTGATTTATTTTTATCTATATTGATTATCTTAAAGTCAGCTTCAGCAGTTATATACCCTCCTATATCCAATCCACTTTTAAACCTCTCTATGGAACTGCCAGATGGTATGCCTTTCAAAGTGGCTATGTAAATCTTGCTTCGTCCCGACCTGGGATGGACTATATTATTGTATACTTCTCCATCATTAGTAAGTATTATAAGCCCGGAAGTGTCATAATCCAACCTGCCCACCGGATAGACTCTCTCTTTAACTTTTACGATGTCCAGTACGGTATTTCTACCTCTGTCATCTGTGACTGTGGAAAGGTACCCCACAGGCTTGTTTAATAGTATATATACTTTTTTTCCCTCTTTTTTTACCACTACATCATCTATGGAAACTATATCACTTACATCGTCAACTTTCAGGCCCAGCTTATTTGCCACAGATCCATTCACTTTTACTCTTCCCTGTAATATTATGTCTTCACATTTTCTTCTTGAAGCTATACCACAGTGAGACATATACTTTTGCAGTCTTTCAATCATCTTTATCCACCTCTGCTTCAATATTTCAAATTAAAAAATAATCCTCAATGATATATCACTGAGGATTGTTCCTATTCCATTTCCTGTATACTTATTTGTCTGATATGTTTAGTGTGATCCCACTCTTTGTTATTCTTGTCCAATATTCCTTGTATTGCTATTGGTATCCAAGTTAAAGTATATATCCCGTAGAGTAAATACCATATGAACATTTTAAGAGGCTTTTTGCCCCAAATTAAAGCTATAAAGGATACAAATATCAACAGATATACTGCATTTCCAAGAACCATTTGTAAAAAGGTTGGAGACCCAAAAATATATGAAAGTACTATTATGTTAAGAGAATACAATGCAAACACAAAAAACATCTTTTTAGAGAGTTTACATTCCAAGGTCATTATAAAAGGTGTAATTAAAAACTGAAATATGCTGAATGCTTTCCACAAAATAGGTATGAACAATGAACTTATGACAAATATGTTCAGACCATGTTCATTGTTATTTTGTAAAACAGTCATCAGAGCTGATAGGCCAATTAACAAAGTTACAAAGGGCTGTATAGTATATATTGCACAGTCGAGAGATGTAAGACTTTTATCACGTACAGCTTTTTTTACAAGCTTGAAGAAAAATCTAGAGGCCACATCTGTAAAGCCCTTCATCCATCTTTTTCTCTGATTCCAGGACTGTTTCAATGTCAGCGGCTTTTCATCATATACCACTGCATTATGGGCCCAGCCGACTTTATGCCCATTTAATACTAATTTACAGGTAAACTCTAAATCTTCAGTTAAACAAGTTGCACCCCATCCCAATTCCCTGAGAATATCCGTGTCCATACAAAAACCTGTTCCACAAATTTGAGTGGACAATCCAAGATTTGATCTAGACAATTGGAAGAGTCTATTTGTAGTCCAAAATGAAATCGAATAAGATCCCGTTATCCACGAATCATCTGGATTCTTACTGTCAACATAACCCTGGACAACTTTATAGCCCTTACTGAGTTTGTAATTCATCTCCCGTAAAAAATTCTTCGAAACCAAATTATCAGCATCAAAAACAGCTATGGAATCATATTTCCTATCCATTTTAAATATTTTATCAAACATCCATTCAAGAGCATATCCTTTTCCCTTTTTTTCAGGAACTTTCCTTTCATACACATTTACATCATATTTTCTTGCTATATCCGCCGTATTATCATCACAATTATCTGCAATTACAAAAATATCATACATGTTTTTAGGATAGTCTAATTTTTTTAAACTTTCTATTACGTTTGCAATAACCATCTCTTCATTATGAGCTGCTACTAACAGCGCAAAGGTGTGTTTAGGAGCAAATCTTTTGGCACCGTCATCTCTTCTTTTATAGAGTCCAAATAAAGAAAGTATTAGGTAATATATTGTGATTGTAAAAACCGATATTTGAAAAACAAGTGTAAAATTAAAAATAAACCCTTTCATCACAAAAATCCTTCCTTGACATATTTATTCTATTGTCCTCTAACAATTGTATATAAATATCGTATAACATCATAACACAAATTTTAAGTTATACTGTATAAGTTGAAATATTCTGAATAGTACAAATTCATGTAAATTATCATATAACTATAATATTTATCTATAGCTTTACTATATACTATTTATAAAAAATATAATACATGCAATTGCCCTATGCTATAATTTACTTGAGTAAATCTAATAATTTTTGAAAGGTGGTATTTGAATGGAACATATAATAGACTGCAAAGGTTTAAAGTGTCCTCAACCAGTAATAAATACTAAAAAATATTTTGATTCAATAAAAGAGGGAACTGCTACCGTCATCGTGGACAATGATGTTGCTAAAAACAATTTGTTGAAATTTGCAAAGGGCAGCGGATTTGACAGTGCGGCAAAGCAAAAAGACAATCTATATTATATAACTATTACAAAGAATTCTGACAGCTGTGAATCAGTTGATTTTAAAAGTAAAAAGCTGACTATAGTTATATCCAGTAACAAGCTTGGTGTTGGCAATGACGAACTTGGAACAACCTTGATGAAAAGTTACCTGTATGCACTAACTGAAAGCAGTAATCTTCCGGCTGACTTGATATTTTTAAACGGCGGAGTTAAATTGACTACGGAAGGTTCTGATTCGCTGGACAATCTGAAGGCTTTGGAAAAAAAGGGAGTACACATTTACAGCTGTGGAACCTGCCTCGACTTCTATGGCTTAAAGGAAAAACTTGCTGTAGGCGAAATAACCAATATGTACACTATAGTTGAAAAAATGAATTCTTCAGATAATACCATAAAATTGTAAATGAATCTATAATAGACTTTTATATATATCTCTTCTGACATTTTTTAAAATAGGAAGAGATTTTCTCACTTTTTGTATATAATCTAAATCCAATTCCGATATTAGTATTCCCTCTTTTTCATCTAATATATTTATTATTTTACCCCATGGATCTACTGCAACAGAATATCCATAGGCGGCATAGGAGTAATTTGTGTTTCTTGCCGGAGATATTCCCACCATGTAAAGTTGATTGTCAACGGCTCTGCTCTTAAATAATGTCTCCCAATGATCAGGTCCTGTTGCCATGCTAAAAACTGCAGGGACAAATATGGCATTTGCACCTTTAAGTGCCATAATTCTTATGAGTTCGGGAAACCTTATATCAAAACAAATTGCTATCCCTATTTTACCCCATTTTGTATCTATTACAGATATCTTATTTCCTGGAGTCAATGTATCAGATTCTTTAAAGTTTACCTTGTTGTTTATGTTTACATCGAATAAATGTATCTTTCTATATTTCCCAATTAACTCACCCTTTTCGTTGAAGGTAAAAGATGTATTGTATAGATTGCCCTTTTCATCAATTTCAGGTATAGATCCTCCTATTAAATATATTCCAAGCTCCCTTGCTGTAGAAGACAGCATATTCAAAGTTTCACCGTAATTATGGGGGTTTTCCGCATATTTTTTAAAATATTTGAGGTTATAATAACAATTAAAAATTTCAGGCAAGGCTACTATTTCAGCTCCCCTTTTCACAGCTTCATGAATCATATACTGAGCTCTTTTTAGATTGTCCATTTTATTTGATTTTGAAATCATCATCTGGCACAAACCTATTTTCATTATTAAATACCCTCCTGCCCGCATGCTGTGCATGCTTTTATATATATTTAATTATAATTTATTGTAACTTACTATTCAACATCCCAGTTGCTTAAAGGAGCTCAAAATTATATAATTTTATTGATGCAATTAAAATATATGTACAATTAAGAGGAGATAATTAAATGAAGCAACATGCATTTTCAAGAACTGAGCTGTTAATTGGTACAGAAGCTCTGCAAAAATTAAGAGAAAGTACTGTGGTGATATTCGGACTGGGTGGTGTAGGCGGCTTTACTCTTGAAGCACTCGTCAGAGGTGGTATAGGCCATGTAGTACTTGTAGACGACGATACTGTATGTCTTACTAATATAAATAGACAAATACAGGCTAATTTTCATACAATAGGTAAATATAAAGTAGATGTTCTGAAAGACAGAGTCATGAGTATAAATCCACGCTGCAAGGTGGAAACCTACCGCACCTTTGTAAAAAATGACAACATAAGCAGGATCATACCGGATAATACAGACTATGTCGTTGATACAGTGGACACTGTGTCTTCTAAAATATCCCTGGTACTCTGGTGCAAGGCCAACAATGTAAATATAATAAGCTGCATGGGTGCCGGAAATAAAATGGATCCAACTAAATTCAAAATATCAGACATATATGATACAAAAATATGCCCTCTGGCAAAAGTAATGCGTCGGGAACTGAAAAGAAGAGGTGTGAAAGATTTAAAAGTTCTATATTCTGAAGAAGTTCCTCTAAAACCCAGAATTGGCGAGGTTGTAACTTGTAAAGAAGGATGTGTATGTGTGGGAGGCTCCAAGAAATGTCTCGCCAAACGTCAGATACCTGCAAGCAATTCCTTTGTACCTCCTGTGGCAGGAATGATAATAGGCGGAGAAGTTATCAAGGATATAATATATGGATACAACAACCACAGTTAATTAGTCCTCTGAAATAAAGACGTTTTTAGAAAAACATTCTTCTATTTTCTTTATTTCAGAAGGAAGCACCTTCCAATCCCTTATTTTTATTTTGCCATTTTTATCTTTTGATTTATATATAAGTATATTGCCTCTGCCTTCCATCCACTTCCATTGAACAATCTTTTTCCAATAAATGAAATTATAATATGTGCCGCTGTAAAAACTTTTTTCACCGATTCCAGTTGAAGTAATTATTTTTATTTTACTAAAGTCATACACGCTTACCAATATATAGGAAATAATCAATAGTGAAAGTATTGAAAGATAACCTGTGATCAATACATAAACTATATACACTGCGAGTCCTATAAAAATTAAAGATAAAATTTCTCTTTTCTCAGTACTCCACTTTAATTTTAAAATATTTTTTCCAAGATCTTTTTTAAAAGATCTTCCCTTTATAAAGGATATAAAAAATTGCACTATTAATGCCAGAAATAATACATCCTTTAACACATTATCAAAATACAAATATTTCACCCAATTTCTTAAATTATACTTATGCTACACTAGAATAAAGAAAATTTGAAAAATTTACCATGTCATCACTATTTGAAAAAATTCCTTGGGCCTGGCTGACATTTCCCCCACCCTTACCGTTAAAATTTTCTATATTATCCTTAAATAATTTTCCACAGTCAACTTCTTTTTTCAAATTATTCACGAGCAATATTCTCTTATCCCTATCTGAATACAAAATCAATATATATTTTTCAGGTTCTTCTTCTAAAATAGTAGAAGCTATCAATTTGATGTCTTCAAATTTTTTATCATCATATCCTTTTAAAATTATATTCGAAATTTTGTTTTCAATGATATTTTTAATTTCATACCTTATCAAAGATTTCTTCATATCTCTATTTTCTGCTATGAGCTCCCCCATCTTACTTTCTTCAGAATTTATCCTATCTTCTATATGAAGGATATCCGTTGACAGATTTCTGCCAAGATCCATGACTATCTGATGTTCTTTTTGAAACTCCAGCAATGTCCTGTTTCCACATTTAAAGTATATCCGTGTCATTTTCTTGTATTTTTCAGCTTTTAGTATCTTTAACATACCTATTTCACCAGTTCTGGATACATGAGTTCCACAGCATGGGCAGCAATCCATATTGGGTATTTGAACTATTCTCACATTTTCCACCCCTCTTTTTACTGCTTTTCTCAAGGGAAATTCCAGACTTTTATGTCTTGAAACCATATGCGTTTCTACAAGTTGGTCTCTGTAAATATATTCGTTTACCAAATTTTCCACTCTTTTTATCATATTTTTATCCATGGGTTCTATATCAATGTCTGCTGTCACATGTTCTTCACCAAGATGAAATCCCCTGTTATGCCCGTTGAATAAAGTGTATATCGCTCCAGACAGTAGATGCTCTCCGGAATGCTGCTGCATATAGTCAAATCTCCTTTTAAAATCAATTTTACAAATTACACATTTATTTTTGGGCTTATCTTCCATACAGTGATATATAATTCCATTATTTTCATATACATAATTTACCTTTAAACCGTCAATAGTACCTGTATCAGAGGGCTGGCCCCCGCCTTCCGGGTAAAATATGGTTCTGTCCAATACAATTTCCATTTTCCCATTTTTTTCTATAATGTCTATTATTTCAGATTTGCATTCACTGAGATATGAATTTTTGTAAAATAACTTTTCAGTCAATTTCTATCAACTCCTTGATTATATTATATACTTATTTTGGTTTACTTTATTTTTTAATTTACATAATATTTATAATGTTAATTAAAAAAATTAGTTTTATTTTCTGGAATAATTGTCTAAATTAAGGTAAAATATTTATAGTGACATTAAAGGGGGTTAATTTTTATGTTTGATTTCAATTATAAAACTACCGATAATTCCATTTGGAAAGGACGAATTGACAGCACAACTGATTTCAATGCCTTTAGATGGCATCAATGGATTAAAAATATAGATTTAAGAAATCCCGACTTAAAACCTTATACCGGTAAACTGGGATTTGGCCTTATCGGATTTTGCTGTGACGAGGGCGTTAAAATAAATAAAGGCAGAACCGGTGCCTCCAAAGGTCCTAAAAGTATCAGGCTTGAGATGGCAAATCTTCCCTGCTTTTTTACAAAAGATGTAAGATTATTCGACTGTGGAGATGTATATTGTGAAGGTTCTTCACTTGGAAGAAGCCAAAACCTACTTGCAGAAGCAGTATATAGAATTTTAGGTTTGAATCTCTTTCCCATTGTACTTGGAGGTGGCCATGAAACAGCTCTGGGAAACTACAAAGGCATGTTGAAGAATTTAGATAAATTTGATCCTTCACCGGACATAGGCATTATAAATTTCGATGCACATTTTGATATAAGGCCTTATAAGAATTATGGAAGCTCAGGCACCATGTTCAGGCAAATACATGACATAAATACTGCAAGAAACATAAACTATTCATACCTTTGCATTGGCATCCAAATCCACAGCAATACACTGGAGCTTTTCAAGACGGCTGACAGGTTGGGAATTGATTACATACTTGCAAAAGACATAAATGAAAAATCCAATCCAAAAGTGCTGGATAAACTATCCAAATTCATTGAAAAACACAAATACATTTATGTAACAACATGTTCTGATGTCTTTTCCTCATCCTATGCACCCGGAGTGAGTGCCACCCAGTCCTTTGGCCTTGATCCTGAAATAGTGCTGAAATACCTCAAATATATATTAAAATCAAATAAAGTGGTGAGTTTCGACATATGTGAGGTATCGCCCAGATTTGATCAGGATAATGCCACTGCAAATCTGGCGGCCGTCATAGTATTTTCCCTTGTAAACACACTGTGCGAAATAAAAAATCTATCTTTGCAAATTTAAAAAAGGGAGTGTTGCAAAACTATTTTTTAAAGTAGTTTTACAGCTCTCTGTTTTTATATTTCCGTATGACAGCTGGCGCTCATTTATGAATTTTTTTGATACATATATCTTTTTATTTCTCCAGGCTCTTGTACAAATTTAATATTCTCTGCTTCTTTTTTCTTATAAAGATATTTCAGGATCCATTTAGGATCGTCTATTATCGTTAATTTCTCTACTCTAAAATTTGTTTTATAAAACTTATTTATTTTATTGACAGAAGCTTGTATTTTAACAGACATTTTTTTCTCATTTTTAGCCACAACTTTTTTCCATACAAAAGTGTAACGGTTGGCATTGGCTTCTATAATTTTTTCCAAATGTTTTACAAGCTGGTAAAATAAATCTTCTATGGCATCTGGAAGATAATATTTTCTTATTTCGGTATAATTTTCATGTTGATAATTTGTTTTTTGCATAAATTAATTATACAATATTTTCAGGGCTTTCGAGCCCTGCATTTCATATATTTAAGCAAAAAAACGAACTGTTACACAAATTAATTGTGCAACAGCCCCTAATGATACCAAATTAATTTTTATTCTTATCCAAAGTAGGTTTTCTGTCATTCAATACACTATGTCTCATGCCATACATAAAATACACCAAAATCCCAGCTCCTGTCCATACTGCAAACCTTATCCAAGTTACACTTGGAAGATTAAGCATAAGGTACACACAGAATATCACCGTCAAAATGGGTGTAAATGGAACTCCGGGACATTTGAATTTTCTTTCAACATCCGGCATGGTTTTTCTAAGTACGATAACCCCTATAGATACAAACAGGAAAGCCGACAGCGTACCTATATTACATAGATCTATGATTACCTCCAAAGGCAGGAATCCACATATTACAGCAGTTACAATTCCAGTTATTACAGTACACATACCTGGAGTCTTGTGTTTATCATTCACTTTGGAGAATACATTTGGAAGCAGTCCGTCTCTTGCCATGACCATGAATATTCTAATCTGTCCATATAAAATTACAAGGATAGTTGAAATCATTCCTATGATAGCTCCCACACCCACCAAGGCGGATCCCCAGTTTATACCCACTCTGGCCAAGGCACTTGGAAGGGCATTATTTAAATCAATTGATTTAAAAGGTACCATCCCTGTGAGAATAGCTGCCGTAGCTATATAAAGTATAATAACTGTTACAAGACAAATAGCAAGTCCAATAGGTACATCCCTCTTTGGATTAGCTGTTTCCTCCGCTCCAGTAGATACCGCATCAAAACCTATAAAAGCAAAAAATATGATAGCTGCACCGGACATTACACCTTTGAATCCGTAAGGTGCAAAAGGATGATAATTTGCAGGATTTACATGAGTCATACCTATAAATATGAATATCAGTATCACGGATACTTTTATAACAACTATAATATCATTCACCTTGGAACTTTGAGTAACTCCAATATACAGTACCCATGTTATGATGCCCACGATTATGATGGAAGGCAAATCCACTATGCCGCCTGCCAGTGGAGAATTAGTAAGCTGGTGGGGTAAATTGATGCCGTAGGTTTTCAACACCCCTACAAAAGTTCCAGACCACCCAGAGGCAACTGCCGCCCCGGAAACAAGATATTCCAGCATCAGATTCCATCCTATGATCCATGCAATTATCTCCCCGAAAGCCACATAACAATAGGAATAAGTACTTCCAGCCACCGGAAACATAGTGGCAAGTTCAGAATAAGTAAGTGCACAGAGGGCACTTGTAATAGCAGCTACGGTAAATGAAATTATAACGGCAGGGCCTGCAAGTTGTGCCCCCTGACCTATGGATACAAAAACACCGGTTCCCACCATGGAACCAATTCCCAAAGCCGCAAGATCAAGAGAACTCAATCCTTTCTTAAGCCCACTTTTTTTCACAGAAACCCTAAAATCTTCTACGGTTTTCTTTCTTAACAGATTCACATATAATTCCTCCTATTTTTATATTATATTTCCAGTTTCACTTTCTCTTCAACTGATCTCAAAAGTTCTCCGCTTGTCACAAGCCCCTCGCACTTATCAAGATCTTTATACATTATTTTATCTTTTTCTATGAAATCCACTTTGTTTCTCACTGCCTTATAGGCTTCTTCAGTACCTTTCCCCAATTTAAGCCCCTTTCTGAAATCTATGGCCTGACATGCAGCCATAAGTTCCGTCGCCAGCACCCTGGCCGTATTGTTTACAATTTCCAGGCCTTTCCTAGCGGCAATAGTGCCCATGCTAACGTGATCTTCCTGATTCGCCGATGAAGGTATGGAATCCACAGAAGCAGGATGGGCAAGTATTTTATTTTCCGATACCAGAGCCGCCGCTGCATACTGTGTAATCATAAATCCGGAATTAAGCCCCCCATTTTTCGCCAAAAATGGCGGCAGATCGTTTAGCTGATAGTTTATCAGTCTCTCCAGTCTTCTCTCCGATATATTGGCTATTTCAGATACTGCAATTCCAAGGAAATCAAAGCTTAACGCCATAGGTTCACCGTGAAAATTCCCTCCGGATATAACGTCTGAATTATCAAATATAATAGGATTATCCGTAACAGAATTTATCTCTATTTTAACTTCCTCTTTAACATAATTTACAGCATCCTTACTGGCTCCGTGAACCTGCGGCACACACCTCAGGGCATAGGCATCCTGCACTCTCAAGTCACCCTGGTCAGTCATAAAGGTACTGCCTTCCGTCAAAGCAATTATATTTTTAGCTGTTTGAATCTGACCTCTGTGGGGCCTCAATTTATGTGTTCTCAAATCAAATGCATCCCGAACTCCCCTTAAAGCTTCCATAGTAAGAGCTGCCGTAATATCACTCACTTTTAAAAGATTTATGGCTTTATACAATGCCAGAGAACCAACTGCAGTCATTACCTGAGTCCCGTTTATGAGTGCAAGCCCCTCTTTGGCCACCAATTCAACTGTAGGTATGCCGGCTTTTTCCATAGCATCTTTTCCCGGCAAAATCTCTCCTTTAAACTCAGCTTCCCCCTCACCTATCATGGGCAGCACCATATGTGCAAGAGGTGCAAGATCACCGGAGGCTCCCAAAGAACCCTTCTCAGGAATAGACGGATGTACTCCTTTATTGAGCATATCCAGCAGTGTCTCAAAAACGCTCAGCCTTATTCCGGAATATCCTCTTGCCAGATTATTTGCTCTCAGCAGCATTATCGTCCTCACTATTTCTCTGGGAAATTTTCGCCCGAATCCGCAGGAATGTGACATTATCAAATTCTTTTGAAGTGTTTTGCACTCCTCTCCCGTTATAACTACATCAGAGAATTTTCCAAATCCTGTAGTAATTCCATATTTTACATCATTTCTGCTTACTATGCCATCTATTACCTTTCTTGAATCATTTATTTTTTCTCTGACTTCCTCAGTTATATGAACTGCATAATCATTGTAGGCAACATTTATAATATCTTCAATAGTAAGGTTTTCACCATTTAGAGTAACAATTTCCATATTTTCATTTCCCCCTTGTGATTTTAATACTTGTGAGTTAAATGTCAATCCAATTTACTCTCTACAATTTCCATTATTTTTTCTTTTTCCTGCCTGCTCTCTTTCAGCAGGCAACTGCATTTGCTCTTTAAATTTTCCTTGTAATTTTCATCTTTTATATTCCGGATATTAATCTTTACATTGAGAACCGCACCTTCTACTGCAGTTTCCACCAGGGAAGCCGCCACTCCCGCATCTGAAATTGCATTTTTATTTCCATAATTCACAGCAGTAAATATATATGGGTACAGCCTGCAGGCATTTTCAGCCACTCGAAGAGGAACCTCAAGCGACTTGCTGTTCCCTCTCCTTATGGCGTCTTCCCTCAATTTTACCTCTTCTTTTGTATTTTTAGGCATCTTATAAGCTCTCATCAAGGACATGAAAGATTCCGTATCTTTCTCCATAAAAGTCAAAAATTCTTTACTGTATAAATTCATATGATGCATAGAAGAGTCGATGGTACCTCTCAATACGTTTTCATATTTCAGATATTCTCTTTTCCCAATTGTCAGATTAAATACCATGCCGGTCAGCGCACTGGCCAAAGCCGCTGCAAGAGCCGAAACACTTCCTCCTCCAGGTGCAGGCGACTTTGAAGCTAATTCATCTATAAATTCCCTCAAATTAAGATCCTGTAACATAACTGCCTCCTAAATTAATACATTAATTTTCCCTTTTCCACTGCAATTTTTCCGTTTTTTATTACAGTATCAACTGCATTTACACCAAAATGGTATATAAGATAATCCAAATTTTTAGCATCGAATACAGTTATATCAGCTTTTTTCCCGACTTCAATACTTCCTATTTCATTCTCCCTTGAAATTGCAGCAGCACCGTTTATAGTCATGGCATTTATTATTTCTTCAGGCAGCATTTTAAGTCCAAAGCATGCAAAAGTCATGGTTGCCTGAAGGGATTCCGTTGGTGAAGTGCCTGGATTGCAATCCGTAGCCAGGGCTACTATAACCCCGTCTTTTATCATTTTTCTAGCCCTTGCAAATTTATTTAACATCAAATAAAATGATGTTGTTGGCAGGAGTACTGCAACCACTCCGTTTTCAGCCAAAGACTTTATGCCATTGTCAGAAGCAGATACCAGGTGTTCTGCAGATACTGCCTTTATTTCACCGGCTAGTTCCGCTGCAGATACGGATTCAACTTCATCCGCATGTATCTTGGCCTTGAGTCCGGCTTTTTTCCCGGCCTCTAAAATTCTTTTCGCCTCTCCTGTAGTGTATACCCCTTTTTCACAAAAACAGTCAATGAATTCCGCCAGTTCATGCTCTTTCACATAGGGAATTACAGAATTTATCATTAAATCTATATAAGCTCCCCTATTATCCTTAAATTCTTCCGGAACGGCATGTGCCCCTAAATAGGTAGATACTATATCAACAGGATGTTTGCCGTTTAAATTTTTGTTTACCTGAAGCAGCTTTATCTCATTTTCAAAATCCAGGCCGTACCCAGACTTGCTTTCAACAGTAGTAGTTCCATGAAGAAGCATTGTATCCAACCTGCTTTTTGTTTCATTTTCAATTCTCTCTATTGGAGTCTTTCTTACACTATTTACAGTACTGAGTATACCCCCTCCAGCTTTGAGTATGTCAATATACTTTACATTCCTGAGTTTTAGGGAAAGTTCTTTTTCCCTTGATCCGGCGTATACAACATGGGTATGACTGTCTACAAGTCCCGGTGTGACAGTCTTACCGCCGCCGTCTATTACAATCCTGCCGCTTCCCAAATATTTTTTATATCCATCTCCGCTGCCAACTTCTGCTATTCTATTGTTGTCTACAATTATATATCCATTATTAACTATGCCTGCATCTTTTAGATTTTCTTTTGTCTTGGGACAATTTCCCCCACAGGTAACAAGACAGCTTATATTTTTGATTATCATAATAATTATCTCCTTCTTATCAGTTAATAACAAGTATTTATTAAAATAATTTATCTACTGCATCTCTTACAACTTTTTCATCTGCCAAATATGGAAGAGTTACGTGATCCGTACCCGTATTATCCCTGTTAAACTGCACTGCGGTTTCAACAGCATGTTCATTTCTTGCCCACGAACGTCTTGAAACTCCACTCATCACATCCCAATTTATCCCTGATCTGATGATTTGATCCACTCTGAAACTTCCGTCCAGCACTAAGCCAAAACCGCCGTTTACAGCTTTTCCTATACCTACTCCCCCTCCATTGTGAAGTGATACAAGGCTCATTCCTCTGGAAGCATTTCCTGCATAACATTGAACAGCCATATCTGCCATCACATTGCTGCCGTCTTTTATATTGGAAGTCTCTCTGAAAGGAGAATCCGTTCCACTTACATCATGGTGATCCCTGCCAATCATAACAGGTCCTATTTTGCCTTTTCTGACCATTTCATTGAACTTCAGCGCTATGTTTATTCTTCCCTGGGCATCCTGGTACAGTATTCTGGCCTGTGTACCAACTACAAGCTGATTTTTTTCAGCATCCCTTATCCAGTTATAATTATCCCTGTCCTGATATCTCCTGTTCGGATCTATACATTCCATTGCGGCACTGTCGGTTTTTACCAAATCCTCTTTTTTCCCACTCAGGCAGACCCACCTGAAAGGCCCATAACCATAGTCAAAGAGCTGAGGTCCCATTATATCTTCCACATAAGAAGGGAATATAAAACCATCTTTTTCATCTACTCCATTTTTGGATATCTCCTTAACGCCTGCATCATATACAGCTTTCATAAAAGAATTTCCATAATCGAAGAAATAAGTTCCCCTGCCAACCAGACACTTCACCAGTTCAAAATGACGCCGCAAACTTTTATCCACTAATTCTCTAAATTTTCCCCTGTCTTCTGCAAGAAGTCTTGTCCTTTCTTCAAAGCTGATTCCCTGGGGACAGTATCCTCCTTCATAGGCGGCATGACAGGAAGTCTGATCTGACAGAAGATCAACCTTTATATTGTTTTTGACTATATATTCCAGCAGATCAACTATATTTCCACAGTAGGCAATAGATATGCTCTCTTTTCTCTCCAAATAATCCTTTACAATCTTGAATATTTCATCTAAATCAGAAGAACACTTTTTAACCCATCCCTGCTCGAGTCTTGTATCTATTCTGGACTTGTCAACTTCAGCTATCACTCCAACCCCCCTTGCTATCTCTATAGCCTTGGGCTGGGCGCCGCTCATTCCTCCAAGTCCCGAACTTACAAACAAATGGCCGCTTAAATCACCATCGTTTGGAATGCCAAGTTTAAGCCTCCCTGCATTTAACAGAGTATTGAAAGTTCCATGAACTATTCCCTGCGGTCCTATATACATCCAACCGCCGGCAGTCATCTGTCCATAATTTGCTACACCCATTTCCTCCGCAACTTCCCAATCTTTCTCGTTGTCAAACATACCCACCATGAGTGCATTTGTTATTATAACTCTGGGTGCTTCAGGTTTTGATCTGAAAAGTCCAAGAGGGTGGCCGGATTCCACAACCAAGGTCTGATCCCGGGTCATAACTTCAAGATATTTTTTTATAAGCCTGTACTGCATCCAGTTTTGACATACACTTCCCGTTTCACCATAAGTAACAAGTTCATAAGGATACAGTCCGACTTCAAAATCCAGATTGTTGTCTATCATAACCTGAAAAGCTTTACCTTCTATGCAATTTCCTTTATATTCATTGATTGGTCTTCCATAGATCCTACCTTCAGGTCTAAATCTATATCCATAAATTCTTCCCCTTGTAGTCAGCTCTTTTAAAAATTCCGGTATCAATTTCTCATGGTATTTAGGAGGAATATATCTCAGAGCATTTTTTAGGGCAGTTTCAGTCTGTAATTTTGTCAGATTAAATCCCCTATCCGGAGCTCTCCTTATTCCTTCCACAAATTTGGGCATTTCAGGCAGTTCATCATCTAATTTTACGGTCATAGCACTGCTGATATCCGCATTATCAATCATAATATTTACCTCCTGTAAGACTAAATTGTACATATATGAAAATGATATTCAATTATTTAAATATTGTATCAATTTCATCTATTTATATGCTACCTTAAATGCATCTCCAGAAAGTCAATACAAATTAAAATTTGATTTTTAAAATTCTGTATTTTTCATATATTGAAGACGTTTTATATTTAATTCCATGCAAATACTATGTTATAATATATTTAAATAGTCTGCCTACTAAAAGGAAGGGATGTATAGTGAATATTATAAATATAAAAATGTTTGGTAATTTTGAAGTGAATATGAACCATGTAAAAATCCTATTTCCCTATAATAAAGCACAGGCTCTTTTTTGTTATTTAATTATAAATAAAGAATGTACAAGAGATAAACTGGCCGGCCTTTTCTGGCCCGAGGAAGAAGAAAGTAACGCTAAGAAAAATTTAAGAAATGCCCTGTATAAAATAAAAAAAACATTTAATTTTGAGGTATTGATATCGCCGAGGAAATCAACTGTCATGATAAATCCACACATAGTTATAAAATCTGACGTGATTGACTTTTTAGAAGATAAAAATGAAATCGGACTGTATACGGCACCTTTTTTATCCGGATTTTACGTAAAAAATGCGGAAAGTTTTCAAAATTGGCTGATTGAATACAGAGAATACCTGCAGCATATATATATACGGAGACTTAAGTCAAAAATATCCCTGGAGGAAAAAAACAAGAACTACGATAAAATTGAAAATTACTGTAGAATGCTCATAAGAACTGATGAATTTGATGAAGATTCCTACAGAAAATTAATGTACAGTTTAATGTACGAGGGCAAATTGAACAAAGCCGTTGAAACCTATAACAAACTCTCAGAAATTTTAAACAGTGAATTAAACATAGAACCTTCCAGAGAAACAAAAAAGTTATTCAAGGAAATTCTAAATAAAATAGGATACACACACAGCAACCTAAAGCATCAAAAATTTTTCTTTGGAAGACGCGGTGAATTAAAATTTCTCCAGACAAATTATTTTAAGTTCATCAACAACATAGAAACTAAATCTGTTTTAATATTGGGAGAGGCCGGCATCGGTAAAACGAAACTAAAGGAAAAATTCCTGGAAAATATAACTGGAAGCAGCATATATGTTTTTGAAACATGCTGTTATCAATTTGAAAAGGAATATATACTAAAGCCGTGGAATTCCATAATATCAAACCTGGCAAAAATAATCGAATCAGATAAAATAGCTCTGCCCCAGGGATATGAAAACATAATAGGCAGCTTTTTCCCACAATTTAGCAAAAACTGTTCCATTGATTCAAAACTTATAGAAAACAACAACAGTTTAAAATACGAGGTCATTATAAATACCATAGAAAATGTTTTCAAAAATCTCGGCAGTAGGAAAAAAATTCTGCTTGTATTTGAAGACATCCAGTGGATCGATTCAATGAGTTTGTCACTTTTAGGCAGCATAATCTTAAGTAAAAATAAAAATATAATTTTGCTTGCCACCTCTAGAAAAGAAAGGAATGAAGAACTGGATAAATTTATTACTTCAATGAAAATGCATGACAAGATAAAAATCATTGAACTATACAGGCTCGGATTTAAAGAGACTGAAAATTTTATAAAACAAGCTCTTCCAAATCACAATCTGAGTAAAAAAATGGTCAAAAAAATTTATAATGAAACAGAAGGAAATCTATTTTTTTTAACTGAATACATGAATATAATAAAATCAAATGGAAATATAAATATAATGTCCTCAAAAATGCAGGACATACTAAAGAGCAGATATCTGGATGTATCTGAAAACGGAAGAAAAATTTTAAATATATGCTCTATGTTTTTCGATGAAACCCCTCTTTATATACTGGTAAAATTAATGCATAAAGACGAATTGGAAATAATGGACATGCTTCAGGAGCTGGAGGACAAATTTATACTTACAGAAGCCTTAGGTGAGAATAATATAAATTTAAAGTTCACTCACCAGAAATTAAGAGAGTTTATATATTCAAATCAATCTATGGCAAGGAAAAAAATACTGCACAACAAAATAGGAAATATCTTCGAAAAAAGCCTTTCCGGCAATAAAAACGATTTAAACATATATTACAAACTGATATACCATTTTTCAAATGCCGGCAATTATGTGAAAAAGCTTAAATATATAATGAAAAGTCTAAATGTATATCTTGGGTTCAGCCATGAACTTTTTCCGGTACTCTATTACAATAACACCAAATACAGCAGTTTGTATTTTAGCGATGAAAAGGCTCTAAACAGCATGAACAAAACAGAAAAGCTTTTGAATAAAATTAAAAGTCAAACCGATTCCAAAGAAACTACACTGCTGGAAATCACATTTCTTCACATGAAGGGAAGATATTTAATCCGGGTGGGAGAATACAAAGAAGGTACTTCAATAATAAAAAGCATGATAGATAAGGCACTTCAGATAGAAAATGTCAATTATGCCCTTGAAGGTTATAAACAGATGATCTACTACTGTATACAAACCTATGATGTAAAGGACATGATACTGTACGTAAATTTGGCACTTGATATTGCAGTATCTGAAGCCTATGAAGATGAAAAAGCCGTACTTTTCAGGTTAAAGGCACTTTACAACAATATGTGCGGAAATTACACAGAAGCGGAAAATCTCTTGAATAAATCCATAGACATACTTGAAAGAAATGATTCGGTATCTGACAAATATGCACTGAACATAGCAGCCGCCTATAATTATATAGGTGAAATAAGAAGATATTCCACGAAGTTCCCGCAAGCTATAGACTACTATAATAAAGCCATTAAGATATGTGAGAAAAAAAAGATAACTTCAACCAGTGCAATATTCAATATCAATGCAGGTGAAGCAGCTTTTGACATGGGAAACTACACCCTTGCAAAGGAATATTTCAGCAGATCCCTCAAAATATACAACCACTTTGATTTGGTCTGGGGACGTTCCGTAGCGGAAGCTTTCATGTCCTTAATTAAAATAGATGAAGGAAATTTTGACGCGGCATTAAATTATTTAAAAGCCGCCCATACTCATTCAGAAATGTTAAAAAGCCCCCATGAAATAGGACTTGTATACAGCATTAAGGCATCAATCAGAATAAAAATGATGGAAAATAAAGGGTTAAATTCCATTTTTCAAAAATATCTCTGTCAAAATATAGACTATTACTGTAAAAGCGGTATTGAATATTTAAAAAGATCTCTGGATTATTATGAGATCGATGTGCTTTTAAAGCTAAAATCCAAAGCTGAAAGTACAGATATAAAGTAAGGATGATTTTCGGCAGCCGCTGAAAATCATCCTTATTAGAATACAGCTCTATTCATACAATCTGGATTCCAATACCTGACTCATGTCAAAATTCTCTATTTGAAGATAGTATTTTGCACAATCTATAAGAGCTTTCATTGGAACCAATCCTATGACCTCACTGCCTATTACAGGTACTCCATACCTTTTTGCCTCCATTTTGACCATTTCCTGTGCTGAATATACAGGTGTCTTTTCATAATTCACCAGATTCATGGATACCTGTACTATATTTCTTTCAGTCACCTTTACGCCCACAGCTTTAACGTACCTGAGGCCCCCTCCTATGTATCTAACTTTTCTCGCTATGGCATTTGCAATCTCTACATCATCAGTACCTAAATTTACATTATATGCCACAAGTGGAAGTCTTGTTCCTATAACTGTTGCCCCGCTTTTCACATTCATCTTCTGAGGTCCAAAATCCGGTTTCCACTCGGGCTTTTTTATTTTCTCGAAAAATCCCTCATACTGACCCTTCCTTATATCCGCTAAGTTTCTTCTCTCGGGACAGCTGGCAGCATCTTCATATAAATAAACAGGTATTGCCAGTTCAGTTCCCACTTTTTCACCCAATTTTCTTGAAATTTCCACGCATTCCTCCGTGGAAACATCCTTAATTGGTATAAAAGGTACCACATCCGTTGCACCCATCCTAGGATGCGCACCCTTATGTTTTCTCATGTCTATAAGTTCGGCTGCTTTCCTTATGAGATTAAAGGCAGCACTTTCCACCTTATCAGGTTCTCCCAAGAAAGTTACCACTGATCTATTATGATCTTTGTCCGAAGAATAATCCAGAAGTTTTACACCTTCAATTTTTCTAACCTCATCCACAATATTCTCAATTATTTTTACATTCCTGCCTTCACTAAAATTTGGAACACACTCCACTAATTTTGTCATCTTGACTTCCCCCTAAATTCTAATTTAAAGTCATTATAAATTAGCTGCATCTTTAAAACGTCTAAATGCATTTTCATCCCCGATTCCAGAACAGACATGATGCAAACATTCCAACTATAGTTACACCGGTTATAGTTTCAATCATAACCAAAATACGCACTATTGTGGAATTTGGTACAATGTCACCATATCCCAATGTAGTCATGGTCACTGCACTGAAATACATAAAATTCCACAGGGGGTATCTGAGTTTTTCATTCATTACCGACTTGAGTACCAAAGGGCTGTCGTCCAGAAATGATATGGAATTTTTAACAAGTTCCGGAAAATAAAAATTCAAGGGATAATAAAAATATCCGTTTCCGGGAAATCCACTGTAGAGTACCGGATATTCATTTACCCACATATATCGAGTGCATACCTTTTTAAAATCATTACTGAAACTTCTTGTATAAATCCTAAAACTTTTTAATTTTGGGTTCCCATCTATCTTATAAAAATCCACCTTTATTCTATAGCTGTCAAATCTTCCACTTATTTTATTGGGGCCTAAATTTTCCACGGCAATATGTGTGATTCCTTCATTTTTAAACAATAGATAATAATAATTGGCCCACTCTCCCCCCAGAACTTTTTCAAAAGAAAATACATTGACAAGAGGATTGGAATCATCTACAAACTCCAGTTTTGCAACAGGTCTTTTATATTCATTTGACAGCAATAAGCTTTTTATGCTGTTTTTGAGCTCACTGCTGCACATTTCAATATCCAGATCCCTTTCAAACATATTTATTTTCCTATCTATATTTATGTCATCCTGAAATATAAAAAATTCCCCATTTGACCGGTTTGCAATGTCCCAATAGACAATTCCAAAACAAAGCAAAACAATTATGTAGAATAAAGCTAAAAACAGTAAAATAGTTTTTTTCTTAATCTTATATACGTTAATAAACCATTTCATATTATAACCTCTGTATTAGTTATATTTATTTATACTTATATGAAAAGTTCATTATAACATTTTACAGTTATTTTTTTATATATTTATATATCTGAAACAGGAATTCAGAATCAAAAAAGCACTGCCGCAGTACAGTCAAAATAACCTGACATCCGGCAGTGCTCTGCTATGTTCCAAAATTGTCTAACTGAAATCCGATTTAAACTCTTCAAGGGACTTTCTAAGAAGTGTAACTGAATAAGCCATGGAGGGTCCCCCACCAAAGGCCACAGCTACCATGGCAGCTTCCATTATCTCTTCAGGGGAAGCGCCTGCTTTAAGTGCCTTATAAGAGTGGCCCACAATGCAGTACTTGCACCTGTTATATATACCTATGGCCACACTTATAAGTTCCTTTGTCTTTACATCCAGGGACCCTTTTTTGAACAGAACTCCCATTGAGCTTGAAAAAGCCCCCATCTGTTCAGCATTGGTCTTGTTAAATTCAGCAAAGCCCTCATTACAATCTTTTAAAATTTCTCTCGGGTTTTCCACAAAAACATCTCCTCTTTTGAAACTGTAAATGGATTAACTCTCATATTATATCCAATGAAAAGCAAAATAATGTACTTTTTATCTTTTTACCCTCCACGTAGTTCCACTTTTCGAATCCAATATTTCTATACCCATATCACTGAGTTTATCCCTTATTTCATCAGCTTTAGACCAATTTTTATTATCCCTTGCTTCCTTTCTTTCAGTTATCAATCTATTTACTTCATCTTCATCTATACCTCTTAAATTCTGTTTGTCATCATATTTTAACAAATCCAGAGAAAATACAGTATCAAAGCTCTCTATTAATATCTTCTTTTCCCTGTTTGTAAGCTCATCATCCTTCATAACCTCAAATAGAACTGTAAATGCATTTGGCATATTTAAATCATCACATATCTGTTCCATAAATTTTGACTTGTAGCTGTCTATCAAGTTTTCATCTGCCCTTTCGCTTTCATCTACAGTTGAAATTATAGAAGCTATTTTTTCTTTTAACTTATTATAGGAAAGATGTGCCTGCTGGAGGGCATCATAATTGAATATCAGTTGTTTTCTATATCTCGACTGAAGGCAAAAGTATCTGTAATCCAAGGGTGAAAATCCTTTTTCTTCAAGTTTTGACAGTGTCAAAAATTCTCCACTCGACTTAGACATTTTTCCCGCATTTGTAACCAAAAATTCTCCGTGCATCCAGTAATTAACACATTTATGGCCCACCGCAGCTTCCGATTGAGCTATTTCATTGGTATGGTGTACCGGTATATGATCTACTCCACCACAATGTATATCTATTCTATCTCCAAGATATTTCAATGACATGGCAGAACATTCTATGTGCCATCCCGGAAATCCTCTTCCCCAGGGTGAATCCCACTGCATCACCTGGTTTTTAAACTTAGAATTTGTAAACCACAGTACAAAATCCAGCGGATTTTTTTTATTTTTATCAACTTCCACCCGGCTTCCAGCCTCGAGCTCTTCCATGCTCAAATGTGCAAGTTTATTATAGTCTTTAAATTTATCGATCGAATAATAAACATTGCCGTTTGACACATAAGTATATCCTTTTTTTTCTAATATCTTGATTAAATTTATCATATCCTGAATATGATCCGTTGCCCTGCAGACTACATCAGGCCTTCTTATATTAAGTTTCTTGCAGTCTTTAAAAAAAGCATCCTCGTAAAATTTTGCAATTTCCCATACAGTTTTATTTTCACGCTCCGCTCCTATCTGCATCTTGTCTTCTCCCGTATCTGCATCGGATTGTAAATGTCCAACGTCCGTTACATTCATAACATGTTTTACCCTGTAAGAATCATATTCAAGAGATTTTTTCAGTAGATCTTCAAATATATAGGTTCTTAAATTCCCTATATGAGCATAATTATAAACTGTAGGACCACAAGTATAAATTCCAACTTTTCCCCTGCAAATGGGAATAAATTTTTCTTTTTTTCTACTCATAGTATTATAAATATAAAAATTCATACTTATCTCCCCTTATTACCGTAACCTTCTTTAGCATTACATATATATATTACCACATTATATATAAATATTACCACAATCGCAATATAATTCAACAATTTATTTTTCGGCCACATATTTTCTTATATATTTGTTGAAATCCCAGAGGTGTAAAAATCTCCGGGCACTTTTATAACCAGATTCGAATAGTTTCAATCTCATATCCCTGGATATATCAAACTCAGTCGTTCTTACGCCCAAGGTGGGAATAAACACCGTTCTCACCGCATATTTGTCCTTTACATAGACTTCCTCATCTTTGTCGAGCATTGTTCCCATTATATCAAAAAGATATGAAATAAAATCTTCTCTCTTTGAATTACTGCCCCTGCCTTCCTTCTCGGTCAATTTAAAACCTATAGTAGGCAAAGTTGGAACGTCTTTTGTATCGAATATCCATATTGGAAAATTACTAAGCAGTCCTCCATCGACTATATAGCTGCATTTATTTCCATAACGAAGTTTCACCGGTTTAAAATACAGCGGAATACTGATACTCATCCTCACTGCATCTGCTATTTTAAATTTCATAGGATTTATTCCATAGTTCACCAGATCATCCGGAAGTATGAGCATGGATTTTTTAGTTATATCGGAAGCTATTATTTTAAGGGGTGACTTATTGCCCGCACTTATGTCCTCAAAAGTTACCTTTCCCTTTCTCAATAAAAGCTCCTCAATATATCTTCCTACAGCCTTAGACGAGTATATACCTTTATCCTTGAAAAGTGAAATAGTATTTTTTAGCATGGAGATCTTCCAGATATCCCTTTTCTTGAAGAACATTTTTTGATCCAGGTTCATCATTATGTTCTTGAGATCTTCACCTCTATATCCCACAGCCAAAAGTGAAGCTATAATCGCCCCTGCAGAAGTTCCTGCAAATTCATTCCACCTGTACCCCATTTTTTCAAAATAACACACGGCACCTATGAGTCCTATTCCCTTTATACCCCCACCTTCAAATACAGCATTTGCCTTCAATAAAATCACCTCAATATATAGATATGAAAGCCAATAAAATAAGACACTCAAAATCAGGTGATTCTTGAATATTGAATAATTTTCATATAAGTGGGAAAAATAATTTCAATCTCAATATTTTGCTTTTACAGGGAGTGATTTTAAAATGAGAGTTGAAATTTATTATAATGGCCTAAAAAATGCAAACAATGCAGTGGAGAAATTAAAAAATGCAGGTTTTCCAAATGCCATGGTCGATTTAAACGACAATTACATAGATCTATACAACACGAATTCAAATTTAGAATCCGATATGAATTTTTCAAATGTGATAAATTCCAGAAAATTCACAAATGATTCATCTCAAAAAATATCTATTTCAGGAAGTCCAATGTCGGGTGGATTTGGAAACTTAAGGGAGATTGAAAATACAAATTACAAAGTGGTCATAGATTCCGATTCATTCAATCTTCAAAAACTAAAAGAAGTCATAGGAGAAACTGGGGGACAGATCAGGGATCACACTTTCTAGATTGCAATATAACCAATGCAGCTGCCCCTATAACACCTGCATTGGTTCCAAGTTCTGCTCTGAGTATTTTGGTATTCTCACTTATAACCTTAAAGCATCTCTTTTCCACTACTTCCTTCACTTTATCAATAACTATATTGCCGCCTTCTGAAACGCCTCCGCCTATTATCAAAACTTCCGGATCAAAACAATTCATTACATTGGCCACACATATTCCCAAATAATTCAATGCCCTATCCAATACTTCCGCAGACTTGACATCTCCACAACCTGCTTCTTTAAAAACTTCCTTAGCAGTTATCCTTCCATATTTACGAAGAGATGTGGGTGCCCCGCTTTCTATAACCTTTTTTGCTTCCCTTGCAATTGCAGTACCTGAAGCCAGTACCTCTGCACACCCCCTGTTGCCGCAGTTGCAAATGGGGCCGTCCTTTTCCAAAGTCATATGTCCAATTTCCAGGGCGTTTTGAGTATTTCCCCTATACAGTTTGCCGTTGAGCACCGCACCTGCACCTATCCCCGTAGAAACCGTAATAAATATCATGTTTTTGCTGCCTCTGCCCGCCCCGAACATGTATTCTCCCAATGCAGCAGCATTTGCATCGTTCTCCAGATAAACAGGCAGATCAAACACACTTTTTAACGGATTTACAATATTAAAGTTTTTAAAAGGCAAATTAGGAGTGCACAATATCTCGCCCTTAATTAAGTCAAGAGGTCCGGGAGCCCCGATTCCAATGCCTTTTATTTCCCTAATGTTCAATTCGCAGTTTTTCATCATATCTTTTACAAGGACTGTCACTGTATTTAATATGGCTTTTTCTCCTCTTTCCACATTAGTTGGAAGGATTTTATGATAAATTATTTTTCCACTCAAATTCACTAAAGCAGTGCTGATCTTCGTACCTCCTAGATCCACTCCAATTACAAATCTGCCTTTCAAATCAATACCTCCCAATTAAAGATTTCACTTATATAGTATACAGCTCCTTAAAATCCTTTGCAGTTTTCACCATAGCTTTTATATTTACAAGGGGCGTTCTAGGCCCTATTCCGCAAGCAGGTGACAGTATATCCACTCCCGATTTGATACAATTAAAACACATTTTCCTGATATCCTCCGGTCTCGCGTTTTCAAGAGAAAATGTACTCATATTTCCCATTATGGCTTTATCTTTTACATTGCTGCACATCTGCTTTATACTTGTAATCGAATCAAAACTTACAGCATTGCTGTGAAGTTCATTTAACTCAGAGTATATACTTTTCAATTTGCCGCATATATGTACTATGATGCCATATTCAGTGTATTTTTTCAAGGAATCTACAATTTTGTTCAAATAGGGAAGCGTAAAATTTCTGAAATTTTTAGGACCCATTATTTCCCCTGTACCGCTGGGATCCGATATGGTAAGTAAATCTGCACCGGCTTCAAGCTGTGCCCTCCCGAATTTCACAAGATTATCTACGATAAATTCCATAAATTCATGAGCTTTGTCTTTTTTTCTGATAATTTCTCTAAAAAATATTTCAGGTTCTACTAGAGAAGAGGCAACACTTACCGGACCTGTCAAATTTGCCATGATAGGTACAGGCAAATTCTTTTCCTTCAGAATCTTTATGGCCTCCAAGACCACTTTAGGTCTCCCGCTGTTTATATCTATATCCCTCAACTTATGCAAATCTTCTACTGAATTTATGGGATATCCGACAATCCTAGGTTCATTTATCTTGCCGCCCAATGAGACTTTCGCTCCCATAGCTTCCGCCTCTACAGTCATACAAAATGGAACTCCAACATTTTCAAATCCTCCGTATTTGTAAATTCCGGCTGCAAGTCCTGCCATGTACTTTTCATCTATATGTGCTCTCGGCCAGCTGTATCCAGTTAAATCCATAATTTCACTAATTGCCATATTCATCATTCCACCAGGACATATACAAGGCGGTCTGTCAACTTTATGTCCTTCTAAAACCATTTTCAAACGTTTTTTTGGAGTCAACATATAAAAAACACCTACTTTACCTTCATATTTTCCAATTTTTCCTCATCTACAGGATAACCTATCTCTCTGACAGTATCCATCATAGTTTGTATATTCTCAAAAGGTGTCTCCACCGGAAGGCTGCATCCGGACATAACCACATAACCTTTCGAAGTATTGTACCCTTCTTTTACAGCTTCTACAACTGCATTTCTTATATCCTTTTTAGTCCCTGCATACATTATACCGGAGGGATCTACATTCCCAAGTATCTTCATCCTGTCTCCAATAGTTTCACTACATTCTGCAAGACTCACTACATTGTCCATGCTAAAACCCGTAACTCCATCCTCTGCCATATCTCCAACATCATTCCATATCTTTTTCGTATTTCCACATATATGAAGTATACAGCCAGAGCCCTTTGATTTTATAAATCCAACAAGTTCCCTCAAATACGGTGCACAAAATTCTCTAAAATGTTTTGGATTTACCACGGTGCAGGAAGCCAAAGGCTCCGATATAGTCGGCGTGAGACCGTTTTCTATAATAATTTTGGTATATTCTATACAGTTTTCAAGAGATATCCTGCATAATTTATGCACTGCCTCGGGATTTTTCAACAAAAGTCTGGTCATTTTATCCACTCCTATTAAAAAGAAAGCATTTGAAAAAGGACCAACTATGCCGCCTGAACAGGGAACTTCTTCTCCAATCTCATCTACCAGGTATTTCATGGCTTCTATAAAAACCGGAAGCCTACCGTCTTTATATGGGTTTGCTACTCTAAGCTTATCTATATCTTTAACATCCTCTATAGCCGGCTCGAGCAAATCTGCTGTATTATCCTCAGGGAGCACCAGTTTTGCCCCCATGGCTTCAGCCCAAACATAAAGATCGGTAAATACCCTTACACTGTCCATGCCAAATCTCCTGTAAGAAGCTATCTGGGCTTCAGCTATAGCTTTTCCACTTGTATTGAAGTCAGATATCCTGCAGCCATAGACACGGGCAACTCCATTTGCTATATTTGGATTGCAGGGCAGCCTGTCAACTTCTTCTCCCTTCGCCAGGGCTTCAGCTCTCTCTTTGGGAGTCATTTTATCTTTCACTTAAAACACCGCCTTTTGACAGGGAAGATTTTGATTCAAACAATTTTCTTGCTGTCTTAGCAGCCTTTGATGCATCCGTAGTATATATATCAGCTCCTATTTTGTCTGCAAAACTCTGCGAAATAGGTCCTCCACCTACCATGACCTTTACTTTGTCCCTTATACCTTCACTTTTCAACAATTTTATAACTTGATCCATACCGTCCATAGTGGTGGTCATAAGAGTGGATAAAGCTATTATATCAGCCCCAACCTCTTTTGTTTTACTTACAAAATCCGCAGGTGGTACATCCCTTCCCAAATCTATAACTTCAAACCCCTCGGTTTCCATCATTATCTTTACAAGGTTTTTACCTATATCATGTGTATCTCCCTCTACAACTCCTATTACAACTTTATGTTTATTATTTTCCTCATTTTTATCAAGGTGCGGTCTCAATACACCAAGACCTGCATACATGGCATCTGAACACATCAAAAGTTCCGGTATATAGTACTCCTCCTGCTCGTATAAAATTCCTGCCCTGTTCATGCCGTCAGATAACCCCTTGTCTATGGCATCATAAGCTTTTAAGCCCTCCTGCACCCATTTTTGGGATGCTTTTACCGCCTTTTCTTCCTCCATATCCACTATAGAATTTGACAGTTCCTTTAATAAGTCTTCTTTAATGCTCATTCATATCCTCTCCCTTAAATCTATTTATTATAAATTTATCTTCCAAATTATAGGTTCTTTCATTTTAACTGAAGTTTTTCTCATACAATTATGTCCTACTATTTTTATATCCTTCCTATTTTCTATTATGTAATTGAGCGCCTCTCCATAGGTAATTCCATTTTCAACCTCAACAGGCTGTGATGTTACAAATCCTCCATTGTCCATGGAACTTGAAGTAATGCCGCAGAAATGTACAATTGCACCTTGTAATTTGGGATATAATCTTTTCAAAACTTCATAACTATATCTTCCGCTGTAATTTTTATATACCCTGGGTCCCAATATATCTAAAGTTCCTGCTGAATCGCCAAATGAAATTATATTTGCCCCACTTTTAATTCCAGCTTCCGCAAAGGCAACTATACCGTCTATGATCACCTCCATAAAGTCATCTACCAAAGTTTTATCTTTTCTAATAGCTTTATAAAATGTTCTCGGATCTGTCAATGAACTCATTATGGTAAAAGGTCCCTGGACAGCCAATGCAGTTTTTTCCCCGCTGCTGCTTAAAATTTTTACAGCCTTCAATACCTGGCTAATCCTTCCTTTATTTAAATCAATAGGTTTTATCTTTTCAAAATCCTCCATATTTTTAAATACATAATTTGAAACTCTGGGTCCTTTTTTCATATCGCCCATTTTTATGTCCGCCCCGAAGGCCTCTGCCTCTACAGTCATACAAAAGGGAACCATGGACATAGTATCTCTATCGCATATCCTTACAGCCTTCGCAAGTTTGGCCATGTCTTCACCGCTGTAGTGTACTTCTGGAAAGCTGACACCGCTCTTTTGTACTGCTTCTTCAGTTATGTCGTCATAATTATCATTCACACATTTAAAATCAATGGTATATTCCATAAAACCACCCCCAAAATTTCTAAAAATTCAATGCTTTTATAAAATAGTCCTGGAAATCATCTTTTAAAGACAGCTCCACTACATCTATACTCTTTCTTATTTCATTCATTTTATGAAGCTTGTCTTTATTTACGATGGCCATTCTTGCACCTTCTACAGAGGAGTTTCCCACAAAGCTTATGTTTCCTCTAAATCCCTTTGGAATAAGTCCTATTTTCTTTATGCTCTCTGCATTAATATGATAACCAAAAGCACCTGCTATAACTATTTCCTCTATATTCTTTATATCTATGTCTATTTCTTTTAAAAGCATTTCCATGCCCGAACATATGGCCCCTTTTGCCAGCTGAATTTGTCTTATGTCTCTCTGGGATATAAATACTCTGTCTGTTATATAGAATTTTTTTCCAGAAAGCCTGTCTCTGATTTTTTCCGGAAGCGTCCTGTTAAATCTACCGGTTTTAGTTATTATACCCCTTTCCAAAAAAGCTGCCCCGATGTCCAAGAGTGCACTGCCGCAAATTCCCGATGCCTCTTTATTCCCTATAGTAGTGTAATTTATCCCATAATTCTCATTTATATTGAAATTATCTATGGCACCCTGTTCGGCCCTCATTCCACAGTCGATATTCATCCCCTCAAGTGCCGGCCCTGCAGCTGTGGAACAAGCTACCATTTTTCCGCCATATACAGCAACTATTTCTCCATTGGTCCCAATATCTATGAATAAGGACGGGGCAGTTTTCCTATAAAAATCCACAGCTACAATTCCCGAGATTATATCTGCACCTATATATGGCGAAGCCGAGGGGAGAACTGTCACAAATCCCCGCCCGTTTATATGTATATCAAGCTCTCCTGCCTTTAAATTCAGCATATTCAAAAATACGGCTTTATAGGGAAACACAGCTATTGAATCGGCTTTGACTCCTAAAAACAAATGAAGCATCGTAGTATTAGCAGCTATTGAAACCCTGTAGATTTCATCCCTTTTATAATTTTTACCTACAAGCTCTCCAATCATGTAATCGATTTTTTCTCTTATACACCTGCTTAAGACTTCACTTCCGCCTTCATTTTCCATGGAATAATTTATCCTTGAAATCACATCTCCCCCATATTTCGTCTGTGGATTCAACCCCGAAACTCTTTTTAACACCCGTCCATCTTCCAAATCTATCAGATAAGCAGATATACCAGTAGTTCCTATATCCACAGCAGCCCCTAAAATATTTCCCAAACGTTCACCTACATCCAGCAGAACATTCTTAAACAAAATTCCCTCAATTTTATCTGAACCCTTTTTCTTCAACAGCCCCAATTTTTTTAAAACCTCCAAATCATTTACTTCATAATCAGAAATAGAAGTTATTGAAATTTTTTTAAATTCACTTTTAATCTCTACATTTTTACAATATCCCCTATTTACAGTTTTCAAACCACTTCCCTTTTGAAAGAGTCTAACACTTACGTCACCCTCAATTTTGGCCATACAAGACAATCTGACATTTTCCCCCTTTGCCAGATCATATTCCTCCACAGTCTTAGGACTCAGTTTACCAAAGGCCATAATCTTGCACTTTCCACATTTTCCAGAACCACCGCAAAAAGTTTCCACATTAAGACCTGCTTCCCTTATACAGTCCAAAAGTCTTGTACCTTTTTTTACATAAGTCTTCATATTTTTATTCAAAAAAGTAACACAGCACATTTTCCTACTCCTCTAAAATCTTTAAACTATTTATTTTACAACAATATTGTATCATAGATATAATCGATATGCCGATTCATATAAATTATCATCAAATACTCATCTATAACAAAAAGATATAAAAGTGAGAACCAAATTTTCTTATTCCCACTTTTATATCTTTTAGGCGGTTATTTTGTCATTTAAAATACTCTTATAGTAATTATCCCCTTTTTCACTGTCATATTTATGCTCCCAATTGGAAACAAATATACTTGCAAGAGAATTTCCCAAAACATTTACCACAGTTCGGGCCATGTCCAAAAGACGATCAATTCCAGCTATAAAAGCAAGCCCTTCCGCGGGAAGACCTACCGCACCCAATGTGGCCAGCAAAACTACAAAAGAAGCTCCAGGTACGCCCGCTATGCCTTTCGAAGTTATCATAAGCACCACTATCAAACTTATCTGGGCTCCAATTGAAAGATGTATTCCATAGAGCTGTGCTATAAATAAAGCCGCAATGGACTCATATAGAGTGGAACCGTCCAAGTTGAATGTATAGCCTGTTGGAATTACAAAGGAAACTATGGCATCCGGGCACCCATATTTCTGCATTTTTTTCATTATTCTAGGAAGAACTGCCTCCGAACTGGCTGTACTAAAAGCAAGGATAATTTCGTCTTTTAATATCCTTATCAATTTAAATATACTGTTACCTACAATTTTTGCCGCTATGCCCATAAATATCAATATAAACAGAATCATGGCTGAATAAACCACCAGCATTAATTTTCCAAGAGGTAAAAGTGATTTAAGCCCGAAGTTACATACAGTAACCCCAATAAGTGCAAATACACCAATAGGAGCGGTTTTCATAATTGTGTTCGTTACCCAGAACATGGCATCCGCCGTACCTTGAAAAAATTTCAACAAAGGCTTGCCCTTTTCTCCAATAGAAGAAATGCCAAGTCCGAACATAACGGAAAAGAATATGATAGGAAGCATGTCTCCCTTGCTTAGAGACTCTGCAATATTGCTTGGAACTATATTGATTATAGTATCCACAAATCCCTTATTGGTAGCTTTTTTGGCAGTATCCACATAACTGCTGATACTTGTTTTGGAAAGTGAACTCATGTCAACTCCCGTGCCCGGATGAAATACATTTCCAATTATAATTCCCACAATCAAGGCAATAGTAGTCATGACCTCAAAATACACTATTGTCTTCAATGCAAGAACACCTATCTTTTTCAAATCACCCACCCCGGCAACACCTACTATAAGGCAGGACACTACAATTGGAATAACTATCATCTTGATCAGCCTTATAAATATAGTCCCAAAGGGCTGTAAAATCTTGCTCACATTTGGATTTCCATAGAACACGGCTCCAACTACCACTCCAAGAACAAGACCTATGAGAATTTGAGTGGCCAGTCCACCTTTAAGCCTTTTCTTCATTTAAATTTCCCCCCAGCTTCTTGTCAAAACCATACAAGTTTTTTGAAAAACATTTCTTTGTTATATATTACATGCTATATATTACACGACAGTATACAAAAAAATATAATATTATACTTCAATATACACAAAAATTTTTATAATTTTATAATTAATGAATACAATATCACATATTATTTCATGTTCTCCAAATATCAATCACATTTTTATGTTATAATATTTTATATTCCAAAGATATATCAAAGAGGTGAATATCTACTTGAGAAACAGTGCAAATGTAAAAAATGACTTATATATTCTAATTCTAATGGCATTTTCACTGCCGATAATAAGCGAGCTGAAATTTTACCCATTTCATGACACCTTCCGTATAAGCTTTAGCTCTGCAGTATTTTTATTTTTTCTGCTGTGGGTAAAGAAGATACCCCTAGTTTTATATGGAATAGTCATTGGAGCATCTACTGTTATATTTAGAATTACAATTGATTTTATTTTTAAAAGTGGGTTTCAATTTTACAGTGATTTTTTATTACATTTTCCGGCTTTTTTTTATTATCTTGTTTTTTCATATTTACTATATATTACGAAAGTCAACAGCTTTCACAATAATCCAATTTTAATAGGAATACTTGCCACTTTTACAGATATTTCCTCTTCCATTGTGGAACTTTTAATAAGGTTTTTAGTGCTGAAAAACCCGATCTCCATATTTACTCTGGGTCTAATATGTATTATTTCCACTGTCAGAAGTTTCTTTGTTCTTGGATTTTTCAATATAGTAGAATTAAATCAGGTTAAGGATTTCGCCAGACGAAAAGAAGAAAAAAACAGATACATGCTTTTGTTAATATCAAATTTATATGCCGAATCCCTTCAATTGAAAAATTCATTATCCTACGCTGAAAATATTACAAAAAATTGTTATAATCTATATGAAAGCCTTCAGCACAACCACCTTTCCAAATTTGATCCGCAAAAATTGTCACAAAAATTACTGGAAATTGCAGGTCAGGTGCATGAAATAAAAAAAGACAACCAGAGAATATACGCAGGTCTTTCTAAAATGATTTCCTCTGAGGATTCGAAAGATTATATGGATATAAGTGAGATTGCCGATATAATAGTTGAAACAAATAAAAAATATTCTCTATCACTCGGAAAACAAATTGAATTTTTCAAGGATATATCTTCAAATATACCTGAACTTCACAGCTATACTGTGATGTCGATTATAAACAATTTGGTGTCAAATTCAGTTGAAGCCATAGAAAAAACCGGTATTATAAAAATCAGCATATACAGAAAACACGATTCAATGGTATTTAAAATAAAGGACAATGGTACCGGAATACCGGAAAAAAAGCGGGAACTCATCTTCAAACCGGGATATACGACAAAATACAATGAATTTGGAGAACCTTCTACTGGCATAGGCCTCTCTTATGTAAAAAACACAGTTGCAAATTTAAATGGCAGGGTACTTTTAAACAGTGAAGGCAACTGCAGTGAAACTATTTTCACTATTGAAATTCCCTTAAAAAGCTTAATGAAAAAGGAAGTGAGAAAATGAATTTTTTTATTGTAGATGACGACGATGCCATCCGTTCAATGCTAAGAGAAATTATAGAAGATAACAACTTGGGAAATGTAGTAGGTGAAGCAAAAAATGGGATTTCAATAAAAAGCAGTCTTTTGAATTCCAAGAATATACATGTATTGATAATAGATCTTTTAATGCCAATTAAAGACGGCCTACAAATTATGAGTGAACTCAGTTCATCTTTTAAAGGAAAATTCATAATGATCTCACAGGTAGAGGACAAGGAAATGATAGGCAAAGCTTATTCCCTGGGGGTGCAGTATTATATAACCAAACCTTTAAACAGAATTGAAGTGGTGGAAGTAATAAAAAGAGTTATTTCAAATATAAAACTTGAAAAATCTATAAATCATATCCAGGATACAATAAACTTTCTGAAAACAGGTACTCAAAATAAAATTCCGGAAAGCAAAACTATTGCAGAATACAGTGCATCCATTTTGAGCAAATTGGGAATAATAGGTGAAAGCGGCAGCAATGATCTGATATCCATGGTAAAATATATATACAGCCGTGAAAATCATATACCATCTGAAAAATTCTTTCCACCCCTCAAGGAATTGTTTACACACGCCGCAGAGGAGAAATTAGGTGAAAAATCAAATGTTCCAATTATAAAAAAAGAAGTCAGGGCATCTCAGCAAAGAATAAGAAGGGCAGTTATGCAGGCATTAAATTATATAGCTTCTCTGGGACTAACCGATTATTCCAATCCAAAATTTGAAAAATATGCCGCCGAGTATTTTGATTTTACCGAAGTTAGAAAAAAAATGCTTGAATTACAGAAAAATACTCCTTCAAGCACCCCAATTCATATAAATGTCAAGAAATTCATAAAGGTATTATACCTGGAATCGAAAAAATATTTTGAAGATAATTTATAATAAAAGGGACACCGAAATCAACTCGATGTCCCTTTTATCTTGCCTACTTATTTATAGGTTTGCTGCTGCATCCAGGGCAGCTAGAGCAGCCGCAGCTGCATCCGCCGCCTTTTTTATGAGTTCTATAGGTCTTATATGCAGAAAATCCAATGATGCTAAACAATACTATCGAAACTATAACCGTTGACACATTATACCACCTCTTTTTCTCTTATAGAGTCTCCCCTAAACTGATTGGCATGCCTTTCACTGTAAGGCTTTCTAAACAGCAGATAAAGAAGTCCGACAATCAAGAGAATAGCTACTGCCGTGCCAATTCCAAATCCCTTTCCTGTAACAAATGAGCCAATCTGAAATATAATCAAGGATATAATATATGCAAACACACACTGATATCCTATTGAAAAAGATGTCCATTTTCTTGAGTTCATCTCCGTACGAACTGCACCCATTGCAGCAAAGCAAGGAGCACACAGCAGATTGAAAATCAAAAGGGAATACCCGCCAAGCAAAGAGAATGATGACTGGAGGCTTCCCCACATCTGTGCGCCATTTTCAGCAACTTCAGAAAATCCATAAAGTATCCCGAAAGTTCCAACTACATTTTCCTTTGCCATCAGCCCGGTTATGGAAGCTACTGCCGCTTTCCAATTATCCCATCCAAGCGGGGCAAATATAGGTGCAATCACATGACCCAGGCTGGCAAGTATGGACTGTTCCATGTCAACTGCCTGCATCCTCCAGTTAAAGGAGCTCAGGAACCAGACGAGCACTGTGGCAAGAAGTATTACCGTACCGGCTTTTTTTATAAATGCCTTGCAGCGTTCCCACATATGTGTCAAAACACCTCTTACGCCTGGTACGTGATAAGGTGGAAGCTCCATTATGAAAGGCGCCGGATCTCCCGAAAAGAGCTTCGTTTTTTTAAGAATAATACCTGAAATAATAATTGCGGCAATTCCAACAAAATATGCAGATGTTGCAACCCATGCAGCTCCATGGAAAAGTGCACCTGAAATAAGTGCAATAATTGGAATCTTAGCACTGCAGGGAATAAAAGTAGTTACGATAATAGTCATCCTTCTATCCTTTTCATTTTCAATGGTTCTGGTTGACATGATCCCGGGTACGCCGCAGCCCGTTCCAATTAGAATTGGAATAAAAGATTTCCCTGAAAGTCCAAATCTTCTAAACAGTCTGTCCATTATGAAGGCAATACGCGACATATAACCGCAGTCCTCCAGTATGGCAAGACACAAAAACAACATTGCCATCTGAGGTACAAATCCGAGCACTGCACCTACTCCGGCGATAATACCATCTAGAATAAATGAATTCAACCAGTCGGCAGTTCCTAAGCTGTTTAAAATCCACTGAACATTATTGGGTACAAAATCTCCGAATAAATTGTCATTTACCCAGTCGGTCATGGCACCTCCCACTGTCGAAATGGAAATATAATAAACTAAAAACATGATACCCACAAAAATAGGTAGGGCCAGGATTCTATTGGTCACAATCTTATCAATTTTATCGGACATGGTAACTTTGACTTTATTTTTCTTATAAAGTACCTTCTTTATAAGTTTATTTATATATGAATAACGTTCATTGGTAATAATACTCTCACTGTCATCGCCAAATTTTTTCTCGCAGCTTACAATTATGTCCTCAATGCGATCTTTCAAATCATCTTTAAGCTCTACCTGCTTTAAAATTTTTTCATCCCGTTCAAATAATTTTATAGAAAGCCATCGGGAATTTGATTCATTTATATTTTCTCTGACAATATCCTCAATCTGTGCCAGAGATTTTTCCAGAGATTCCGAAAAAATATGAGGTGCAGAATACGGTACCTTGGATTTAGCAAGCCCTATAGCCCTTTCAGCTACCTCCTTTGAACCAACACCCTTTAGTGCAGATGTCTCTATAACTTCACATCCAAGTGCATCACCCAATTTCTTTATGTCTATGGTATCCCCATTTTTCCTAACTACATCGATCATGTTCAATGCTATTACAACAGGTACGCCAATTTCTATAAGTTGTGTAGTAAGATAAAGGTTTCTTTCAATGTTACTGCCATCCACAATGTCTATAATGGAGTCCGGCTTTTCATTTACGAGATAATTCCTAGAAACCACTTCCTCCAAAGTATATGGAGAAAGAGAATAAATACCAGGCAAATCCTGAATAATAACATCCTTATGGCCTTTAAGCTTGCCCTCTTTTTTTTCTACAGTAACTCCCGGCCAGTTACCAACATACTGAGAACTACCGGTCAAACCGTTAAACATAGTGGTCTTACCGCTATTTGGATTACCGGCAAGAGCAATTTTAATTGACATTTACATCCCTCCTAAGACGTCAACTCCCTAAAAATCTTCAATTAACAAATTTCTACTATGTCCGCTTCTTCTTTTCGCAAACTGAGTTCATATCCTCTTACATTAATCTCCACAGGGTCTCCAAGAGGAGCTACTTTACGTATATAGACCTTTGTTCCCTTTGTCAGTCCCATATCCATAAACCTGCGCTTGATAGCGCCTTTTCCATGAACTTTAACTATAGTGACATTTTCGCCGCATTTTGTATCTCTAAGCGTCTTCATAATTTCTAAAATACCTCCCTTAATATAAAATGGATAAGTTTCCGCTATACGATAATCCTGTTTGCCATTGCCTTATTAAGTGCAATACGGGCATCTTTTATATTGACTATCATATTTCCAGCAATTTCAGCTACCACAGTCACATTTTCTCCCAGCACAAATCCTAAGTTTTCCAGATGTCGACGAGTTCTGTCATTGCCTACGATATTTTTAATGCTGCTTGTCTCTCCAACTTTCGTCATGGTAATTGGCATTTATATTTTCACCTCACTTTGACTTTTAGTAAATAATTGTTTATGTAAAGCTAAATGAATATATTAGCATTAGATATTGAATGTCATTAATATACGATAATGATATTCAATATCATTTATGTGTTAATTATAATACACAAATATGCTTTTGTAAATAGAAATGCTGAAGTTTCTGGGATATAAAAAAGAGTCCTGGATTTGTCCAAGACTCTTAAAATATTCCATATAATCTATATATTTAAAGGGCACTACTTCTTTTTAGGGGCCAAAATCATAAACATATTGTTTCCCTCCAATTTAGGTGCTTTTTCCATGGACGCGATTTCTCCTACTTTGCTTACAAATACATTCATTACATTTCTACCTAGATTGGTATAGTTATTTTGCCTCCCTCTGAATCTTATAGAAACCTTTACTTTATTGCCTTTATTCAAAAATTTTCTTGCATTATTGGCTTTGACTTCTATATCATTCATCTCAATAGTAGCACTTAACCTAATTTCCTTCATCTCCACAATTTTTTGATTTTTCCGAGCCATTTTTGTTTTCTTAGATTGTTCATAGAGAAATTTGCTGTAATTCATGATTTTACAAACAGGCGGCTTTGCCTTAGGTGAAACCATTACCAGGTCCATATCCTTTTCCCTGGCCATTTTCAAGGCTTCCTTGGTCTTTAAAATCATACTCCTATTCTCTCCCACCAATCTAATTTTATCTGCTCTAATCTGTTCATTTAAATTATTGTTTTTATTTTTATTAATAATATACACCTCCACAATTAAAATCATCTACATATTATTATATCCAAGGATTTCTTATTCTGCAACTGAAAAATACAGCTTCCATGAACTCTTGTCCGTATTTTATTAAATTTAACGGTGCAAAATATGATAAATGCTATTATAATAATACATGGTATATTTTAAAATTCACTCTTTATCTTAGGAGGCAAGTTCATGGAAGAAAACAATAATTTAATCAAAATTCCCAAGGGAAAAAGCTTTTATAAAAAACTAATGGCTTTCATAGGCCCTGCATATCTTGTAAGTGTGGGATACATGGATCCTGGCAACTGGGCCACAGATATTGCAGCCGGCAGTAAATTCGGCTATAAACTGATATGGGTAATACTTATATCCAATATAATGGCAATTTTTTTTCAGACACTGTGTGCAAGGCTCGGTATTGTAACCGGCAAGGATTTAGCTCAGGCATGCAGAAGTCATTATAACAAATTTGTAAATTACATACTCTGGATCCTATGTGAAATTGCAATTGTATCAACAGACATTGCAGAAGTCCTCGGTACGGCAATAGGTCTCAACCTTATATTCAAACTTCCCATTATATACGGTGTAATCATAACTGGATTTGACACATTGCTCCTCCTTTTTCTGGACAGATTCGGCATCAGAAAAATAGAAGCCTTTATCATAAGTCTAATTGCAATAATAGGTATAAGTTTTTTTATGGAAATCATAATATCAAAACCAGATTACCATGGAATAGTCCTAGGCTTTATACCAACTCTTCCAGGTAAAGATGCACTTTTTATAGCTATAGGAATAATAGGAGCTACAATAATGCCGCACAATCTCTATCTTCATTCTTCAATTGTGCAGACAAGAAATATAGAGAGGACGAAAAATGGCTTAAAGCAGGCTGTCAAATTCAACAACATAGATTCGCTGGTAGCATTAAATCTGGCTTTTCTCGTAAATGCAGCAATACTTATACTGGCTGCTTCAGTATTCCACAGAAGTGGCAACTACGGTGTAGACGATATTTTAAAAGCCCACAAACTATTGGAACCCGTCCTTGGAAGTACCTTGGCTCCCATCTTATTTGGAATTGCCCTGATTGCTGCCGGACAATCTTCAACCATAACGGGCACTTACGCAGGCCAAATAGTAATGGAAGGTTTCATCCATCTCAGAGTACAGCCCTGGGTAAGAAGGCTCATTACAAGAATACTTGCAATAATACCATCAATTTTAACCATATTGTATTTTGGTGATTCAGCCACAGGGGAGCTCCTCATAATAAGCCAGGTAATACTAAGTCTTCAACTGGCCTTTGCCTTAATTCCACTCATACATTTTGTCAGCAGCAGAAACCTGATGAAAGATTTTGTTATTTCCAAAAAATCACAGATAACAGCATGGTTCCTATCTGCCTTGATAATATACTTGAACATCAGGCTGGTTATCGAAGTATTTGCATCATGGCTATCAAAAAACAATTTAAAATACACAAAATATCTGTCTATGTCAATCTGTATACTGCTTGGAATATTACTTATTTATATAATACTGGAGCCAATAGTCAACAAATCAGAAAATAAAGTTGCAGTGGACATACACGGCAGTGTACTTTTCCCTGAAATAGAGAAAATAAGACCCTATAACAATATTGCATTAGCCCTCGACTTCAGTAAAAATGACAGAGATGTACTGTCCCAAACGGTAAATTTCTGCAATAAAGACTGCAATCTGATACTAATTCACATAGTTGAAAGCGTAGGTGCAAGCATTTATGGTGGAAAGGCAGATGATATTGAAAGCAAACAGGACAGTGAAAGACTCAACATGTATGCAAAAAAATTAAAAACACTCGGTTTTCAAAATGTCACTACAGAAATAGGCTACGGCAAGGCAGAAAAATCCATTGTTGAAATTGTTGCAAAACACCATGCCGATCTAATCATATTTGGCAGTCACGGGCACCATGGAATATCAGATCTGTTATTTGGCACAATAACAGACAAAATAAAGCACAAATTGTCCATTCCTATTTTAATTGCAAAGTAACCTGCTATTTTTTTAATTTCAATGAAGACAATTTTTCATAAAATATTCCCGAAAGCAAGGTAACTGCAGGCAATAGATAACATAAGAACGCGTAGGGAGAATATTTAACAGAAGACACACCTGTAAGAGCCAGAATAAACAGGGAATTTCCATTCCATGGTATAAGGGGGGCCATAATAATTCCGGTATCCGATATTGTCCTCGATAAAACAGAATTTGGAATTTTTAATTCTTCATATTTGTTTTTCAAGAGTTCACCGGGCATTATAACACCTACACTTTGATCACACAGTACAGTCAATATACCACTTATGAACCCAGTTCTTACAATAAGCCCCCCTTTTCCCCTAACATTGTGAATTATTTTATCCACTATCGGATTTATAAAGCCGGTGTTTTTAAATATACTGCCGAGAGCAATGGCCATAGTTATTATAAAAATTATACCAATTACAGATTCAATTCCTCCACCGGTTAATATTCTGTCTAGCTCTTGAGAGCCGGTATTTCCTCTATAACCCAAAAAGATATATTTAAAAGTTTCTATAATGGATATTTTTTGTAAAAGCACTGTTATGAACACTCCTGAAATCAATCCCAAAGAAATGGATTTAATCACTCCCATCCCCAAAAAACACATTATGAATATGGCAATCAACACCAGTAAAAGCAGTGGAGATACAAAAAAATTCCCCGAAATGGAGCTTTTAAAATTATTTAAGTTTCCACCAAATGCAGTAAAATTTCTTCCAATATAAAAATAAAGTGCAGCTGCAAATATATAGGCGGGGAAAAATGTCCTGGACATGGAAATTAGAGCTTCCCTGTAAGATACTTTTGTAATTGACAGTGTCAGATTCAACAGTGCCGAAATCGGGGAAAGCTTATCCGCTAAAAATGCTCCTGAAACAACTGCTCCAAGCAAAATATAATCCGGTCCATGAAATACTTTACACAATCCTATAAGTGCAATTCCGACAGTACTTATTGCCGCAATAGAAGATCCGATAAAGACTGAGACTATGGACGTAAATATAAAAGCTGCAAATATTAAATTCTTTCCTATAAAGCAATTAAACCCGTAAAACATCATAGTTGGTATAATCCCGGAAGAAAACCATACTGGAATAGTCATGCCCACCAAAATAATCAAAATAAACAACTCTTTACATTCAACAAGACTGTTTTTTACCATAATAAAAAGTTCTTTAAAAGTAAATCCGTCTCTTATAAACATCCACGATGAAAAAAACACGCTGATGGAAAGAGCGTAAAATAGATGATTTCCTGCTATCACACAAATTACAATAGATGTAAAAGTCACGGTTAAAATCATTGCCCTGTTACCTTTATAAACCTTTTCACCCATCCTTGGCCATCCTTTTGATAGAATTTTTCTTCTATTGTAACATCGGCATATTTAAATTGCAAACATAAGCTGTTAAAATAATTCCAGCATTTTGTATATCATTCATAATTTTAAAGCATATGATCTACTATTACGAAATAATTGTCAAATAAATTAAGGAGTGAATAAAAAGTGTATAGTGACATGGACATCTTAAAGTTTTCGAATTTACAAAACTACCGCTATGATCTACATAAAATAGAAGAGAAACTAGAAGAATACAAAAAATATGCCATTACGGAAAAGGGCAAAAACATCATCCAAAACAATTTCAAAAATAAGATAGATACTGTAAATGAAAGCGGATTATTCATAGACGAATTAAAACAGATGTATGAAAAGTTCTGTAATGACACTTCCTCAAAAGAAATTCGCGCTTTACTTGGAAGTGGACTTTTATATTTTATACTTTCCACAGATATTACTCCAAATTATCTGTCCCCCTTCAAATACTTGGATGACATAATAGCCATAAAATTAGTGCTTCATCATATTGCAGAGGTAAATACCAAGGATCGGAAACTGCTCCAAAAATAACATGAACTCAACATATGTTTCAGCAATAATCTACGGCAAGAAAACAGCCGTCACCAAAACAACTGCAATTTGGTGGCGGTATATATTATAATGTCCTAATTATTCCTCTGATAAAATCCATGAACTTCCTGCCAATAGAAGCAGAGGTTTTTATAACCTCTTCATGATTGAGCTTGTTATCCAATATTCCTGCTGCCATATTAGTGATGCAGGATATCCCCAAAACTTTTATACCACTTTGATTAGCTGTAATTACCTCGGGAACTGTAGACATTCCCACTGCATCCCCTCCCAATATTCCCAGCATATTGACTTCAGCCGGAGTTTCATAGCTGGGACCTGTCATATAAACATATACTCCTTCCTGGAAAGAAATTCCCAGCTTTTGTGCTGACTTCCTAGCTATTTTCCTAAGTCCTATATCATAAGCCTCCGACATGTCCGGAAATCTGGGACCAAACTTTTTTAAATTTTCTCCTATGAGTGGATTCTGGCCCGATAGATTTATGTGATCCTTTATAATCATAAGATCTCCCCTGTTATAATTTTTGTTTATACCCCCTGAAGCATTGGTAACTATAAGGATCTTGACACCCATCATTTTCATAACTCTGATGGGAAAGACCACTTCTTTCATTGAATACCCTTCATAATAGTGGAACCTTCCCTGCATGGCAATTACAGTCCTGCCTTCAAGACTTCCAAGAACAAGGCGGTTTTTATGTCCCTTTACCGTAGAAACGGGAAAATGGGGTATGTCATCATACTTGCAAATTTCAGCGTTATCAATTTCATTGGCCATATCTCCCAACCCTGAACCCAGTATGATTCCTATTTCGGGATTTAATTTTACACTCGAACCTATATAATCTGCTGCCTCTCTTATATACTTATCTTCATTCAAATTCATAGTATAAACGGCTTCCTCCTAACCTATATAATTTCTATCTAATTTTTTTAGAGGTTCTATTTTCTCTAGATCATACGGAGTTTGCTGGTAAACATAATAATTAAGCCAGTTTGAAAACAGTAAATTAGAATGTCCCCTCCATCTCACCACCGGATCCCTTCTAGGGTCATCGCCTGGAAAATAATGTTTTGGGATCTTTACATCGCTTCCCTTGGCCTTGTCCCTCAAATATTCCGATTTTAAAGTAAGAGGATCATACTCGGAATGTCCCATGATAAAAATCTGTCTTCCATTCTTGGACATAACCAGATATATACCCGCTTCTCTTGATTCTGCGACTATAGTCAAATCATCCACTTTTTCGATGTCATCTCTTCTAACTTCAGTATACCTGGAATGGGGGGCAAAAAATTCATCGTCAAAACCTCTGACTAATTTAATATCCTTCTGAAGAACTTTGTGTTTAAAAACTCCAAACATCTTTTCCCCCAGATTATATTTTGGAATACCATAATGATAATACAGTCCTGCCTGTGCACCCCAGCATATATGTAAAGTGGAGTATACGTTGTGTATACTCCATTCCATTATGTCTTCAAGTTCTTCCCAATAGTTTACCTGTTCGAATTTCAGGCGTTCTACGGGAGCTCCCGTAATTATCAATCCATCGAACTTTTCATCTCTTACTTCGTCAAATGTTTTATAAAAGGTAGTTAAATATTCTTCAGAAGTATTTTTACATATATGGGTTTTGGGATGGAGTAATTCAATTTCAATTTGAAGTGCAGTATTCCCTATAAGTCTCAGCAGCTGCACTTCCGTAGTAATCTTAATTGGCATGAGATTTAAAATTGCAATTTTAAGAGGCCTTATATCCTGATGAAATGCTTCATTCTCTGGCATCACAAATATATTTTCCCTATTTAAAATTTCAGCAGCTGGTAAATCATCTCTTATTTTTATTGGCACATTATCACCCCTGGAATATAAATTTCATTAAGCCCTATTATAACACAGGACTTATTATTTATAAATTATATCTTTAATTTTAATACATAATAGTTTATTATTTTCATATAGCAAATAAAAAGAAGGTGTTATCTATGGACAACTATGAAATTACCTTTAAGCCTGCGAATTGTAAAGTCTATGCTTCCGAAGGAAGTACCCTCAAGGATGCAATTGTAAAATCAGGATTGGATTTTGATTTTCCCTGCGGCGGAATAGGCAAATGCGGAAAATGTGTCATAAAAGTTTTAGAACCTAAACTCAAGGTACTTAAAAAAGAGGTGGAACACTTCAGTGAGAATGAACTTTCAGAAGGACTGCACTTAGCTTGTCTTACAAAAATCCACAGCAATATGACTGTAGAATTAAATGTCAAAAAAAATGCAGATTATAATATACTGCAGTCTTCTCTTGAAAATGATTTCACCATATCCCCCCTTTTTCAAAAACTTTTTATACAACTTGACCCTCCTTCTCTAAAGCATCAGACATCTGATCTGAACCGCTTAAAGGAAAAACTTATTTTAAAAAATTCAAAATACAAAAATATAAAAATAGGGATATCAACTCTGCGTCAGATGCCGGATATGATTCGCCGGGCCGATAATAAAATAACTGTAATAATGGATGAAAATGAAATTCTAGGAATAGAAAGTGGAGACACACATGATAAAATGCTCGGTATAGCTTTTGATATCGGTACCACCACTGTAGTTGGATACTTAATGGATCTTTATACCGGCAGGGAACTGGCTGTCTCCTCCTTACTTAATCCACAGGTCAAATTTGGCGCAGATGTAATTTCACGTACAGCTTATGCGAGTCAAAATGAAAATGGATTAAAGCTGCTTCAGACTACCATTTTAAATGCACTTAACAAATTAATAAACGAGCTTTGTAAAAAATCAAATGCAAAAAAAAATGACATATATATTTTAACTGTAGTTGGCAATACCTGCATGCATCACCTCTTCCTGGGTTTAACCCCCAAATATATAGCCACCGTACCTTTTGTACCCGTAATAAATGAAAGCATAAGATTAGATGCATCAGAATTGAAATTAAATATAAATCCTAATGGAAGAGTATTTGCCCTGCCCACCATTGCAGGATTCGTAGGGGCCGATACAGCAGCTGTAATTTTAGCTACAGATATTGACAAAAGCAAAGATATAAAATTAGCCGTTGACATAGGGACCAACGGCGAAATGGTACTAGGTTCTTCTAAAAAACTCGTGTCCTGCTCTGCTGCAGCAGGTCCTGCTTTTGAAGGAGCTCAAATAAGCAGTGGAATGAGAGGAGCAAATGGGGCTATAGATCACGTATATTTTAGAAGGGAATTGACCTATACAGTTATTGGTAATGAAAAACCACGGGGAATATGCGGCTCCGGACTTTTAGATATCATTGCAGGATTTGTAAAAGTTGGCCTTGTAAATAAAAGAGGTAAATTATTATCGCCGGACAAATTCACCAATCCCTCAGCAAAAAAATATAGCGATCGCATAATAAGTTACAATAATGCAAATGCCTTTTTAATAGTACCTGAATCTGAAACTTTCCACGGCAATCCCATACTTGTAACACAAAAAGACATAACTTCACTTCAGTTAGCCAAAGGAGCGATTTCAGCTGGTATTAAAATGCTCATAAAAAATCTTGGAATAAATTTAGACGACATTAAAGAAGTACTGCTGGCAGGAGCCTTTGGAAATTATATGGACCCTCACAGTGCCTGTGAAATAGGGCTTATTCCAAAAGAATTGGGATCTAAGATCAAACTTGTTGGAAATGCAGCAGGAAGCGGTGCAAAACTCGCCCTATTATCAGAAAGTGAATTTAAAAGGGCAAATAGAATTGCAAGTAAAGTCACCTATGTCGAACTGGGGGCACAGGAACATTTCAATTTAGAATTTGCCCGCGGGATGCAGTTTTAAAAAATCTCCCATATGTCTATAACTATTTATCAAAAAGTAGTAGTATTATTATAAAAACTCTATTAATTTAAATTAAGTCAATTATTCTGGAGGTGATTTTATTGAGTATAAATGGATTTTACTTGTCTCCGCATCCTCCTATAATAATTCCCGAAGTAGGCAAAGGCGAGGAGAACAAGATAGCCAATACAATAGACAGTTTAAAGAAAATATCAAGGGACATTGCGGACAAGTCGCCTGATACCATTATAGTAATTACCCCGCATGCCACCATGTTCAGGGATGCCCTTGCGCTTACCTTTTCCGACAGCATGGATGGCAGTTTCAAAGATTTTGGAGCAGGCGATGTTTCCATGAAACTTCCAATAGACAGGGAACTTACAGATAAAATATACCAGGCCTCAATATCACAGAGAATTCCCGCCGTAATGGCTGACAGTTCACTGCTGTTAAGGTATCACAGATCCGTCGTTTTAGACCATGGGACAATGGTTCCACTTTATTTTGTAAATAAGAATTATACAAATTATAAACTTGTTCACATTACCTATGCACCATTAGACGATATAGAGCTCTACAAATTTGGCATGATAATAAGCAAATCTGTAGATGAACTAGGTAGAAACGCAGTATTTATTGCAAGCGGGGACCTGTCTCACAAACTCAAGGAAGAAGGACCTTATAGTTATAGTCCAAATGGTGAAAAATTCGACAGGGAATTTTTAAATGACCTCAAAAAAGGAAGCGTAGAGGATACTTTCAGTATAGATAAAAATATGATACAGGATGCTGGAGAATGTGCAAGACGTTCTGTGCTCATTCTTCTGGGAGCCCTTGACGGCAAAAAATTCAAAGGCAACCTTTTAAGTTACGAAGGTCCCTTCGGCGTAGGATACGGTGTCATGAAATTTGATGTTACTTCAAAGGATACTTCCAAACTTGAAATTTTAGAAAAAAGCAGGAAATACAGATATGAAGAAAAATTAGGCTCCATGGATCCATATGTACGTCTGGCCAGAGAAAACTTGACAAATTATTTAACCACTGGAAAACCCATATCCAAACTTCCCGATTATGTAACTTACGAGATGAAAAGCAGTAAAAGAGCCGTATTTGTATCATTAAAAAAATACGGGGAGTTAAGAGGCTGCATAGGTACTTTACTCCCTACCGCCGATTCAGTGGCGGAGGAAATCATAAGGAATTCAATAGAGGCGGGCATCAACGATCCAAGATTTATTCAGGTGGATAAGTCAGAGCTTATGGACATAAGTTTTTCCGTAGATGTACTTACAACACCCAAAATCTGCAGCAAGGAAGATCTGGATCCTAAAAAATACGGTGTTATTGTGGAAAGCAGAGGGAAAACCGGTGTCCTCCTGCCTGACTTAGAAGGCGTAGACACTGTAGATAAACAGCTGTCAATTGCCCTAAAGAAAGGAAACATAGATTCAAAGGAAAATTACACGATAGAAAGATTTGAAGTGGAAAGACATTTAGAATAATATAGTTGTAAGGTGATATTTATGAAAGTAGAAGCTAAATTCTATGAAAAATTAAACGGCAATAGGATCCACTGCTGTCTGTGTCCCCACAACTGCATCATAAATGAAAACAATTTTGGAAAATGCAAAGTGAGAACTAATGAAAATGGAAAACTATTTACCATAAACTATGGTGAAATAACTTCTATCGCTTTAGATCCCATAGAAAAAAAACCTCTATACTATTTTAAGCCCTCAACTTATATACTGTCCGCAGGAAGTTTCGAATGTAATTTTACCTGCAGTTTCTGCCAGAACTACAGTATTTCACAGTTCAGGGCAAGGAGTCAGTTTCTTTCACCAAAACAGCTAGTAGAGGCAATATTGACAGTAAAAAACAATATAGGTATTGCTTTCACCTATAATGAGCCCTCCATATGGTACGAATATGTATATGACTGTGCAAAACTTTTGAAGGAAACGGAACAATCATCTTCAGTAGTTCTCGTAACCAACGGTTATATAAATGAAGAGCCTCTAAAAAAACTCATTCCCTATGTAGACGCTATGAACATAGATCTAAAAGGTTTCAGCAGCAAATATTACAATGACATCTGTGGTGGAAGTTTAAATCCAGTTCTCAACACTATAAGGATCGCATCAAAAATCTGTCATGTGGAAATAACAAATTTACTGGTAACAGGTGAAAATGACAACATAGATGAAGTGGAATCCATAGCAAGATTTTTAAGCAGCATAGATAAAAATATTCCTCTCCACCTAACCAGATATTTTCCACAATATAAGGCAAGCAAACCTCCTACAGATATAAAGTTTATGCTGGAGGCACGGGAAACAGCTGAAAAATATCTAAATAGAGTGCGTTTGGGAAATATATAATATTCTCCTCCTTGTAACAAAAAATATGAATATGAATAATATATATTAGAATCCGATATAATCAAAATTACTAATCATATTTTCTTAGATAAAAAGGAGGATAACACTATCTATGAGTGATGTATATGAATCAAAATCAAGCCATGAAAATGAAATCTATGCAAAGAATACTTCCAGTAATTTAGCTTGCACCCAAGGCACAGACAGATCCTGCGCAATTGTCACAGCTAAGACTGAAGGTATGTGTGACCAATCACGTGTAAAACCAAATGTAATTCCCGATGGGGACACGTTTGTTAAAATCCCAGTTATATTGGCAGAAACAAATATAACAATTCCAGTTGAAGCTACCATCACATTAGATAAAGAAGCCATAGAAATAAAACGTATTAAAAAGAACGTATATTTGACCCAATGCCGTCTTATACCTTTCTCTCAGGATAAGAAATCCGATACCGGTATATTGTATATATCCGGCTTTGTGAGAAAAAATATTGAATACGCAACAGAAAAATGTGTAAGCAGTGACAAAAAAAATATATGCGGAGATATAAGACATTGTACAGTTAAGGTACCTTTTAATTGTACCACAAGAATTAAATTCATCAGAAAGCCTTCTTTCTGTAGCAACCCTAATTCACAGGAGCTGCAGTATTTTACAGATAATCTCAAAAGCTGTGATGTCTGTGCAGATCCTATAATTGGACGTAATCCCTGTGATCAGAACTTCACTACTACAGAAATATTCAATGAAAAACCTTTCTGTGAATTAGTAAAGTCATGTATCACTGAAGTCGATATTCACAAATGTCCGATTCCAGTAAACGGTAAACTCTATGAAAGCCCTATGGAACAGGAGTTCCGTACATTCACTGAAAAAATAGTGATAGATTTGACATTGAAGGTTCTGCAAAAACAACAAGTGAGAATTGATTCACTGGGAGATTCTGAAAGATATTGTGAAGATTCATCTCAAAAATATGATACTTCTGATTCCAAATATACTCCGTGTGAACCAGTTGACCCGCATCATAATTAAAGGGAAACTAGTAAATTAGACGATTGATATACAGAGGATCCAAAGCTTGCTTAAAATAAGTTTTGGATCTATTTTTTGAAATATAGTTTACATTATTTTAAAAAGGAGGATAGTTATGGATATAAAATACCCCTCAATCACATCTGTCGGGAGTCACGGCAAAAAACATCACCATAGAAAACATAATAAAGACAGACACAGCAGTCATAGACACAGAAGAAAGCATAATAAGAGAGATGACAGCGAAAAAAATCATTATAAAAAATTTCTGATATTTGAAAATGGCAAGATTCTGGAATATGCAGAAAATGTCCTCCCCCGAAATAAAAAAACAGACCTGTCAGGGAAAGACAATTTTAAAAAGGACACTAATCTAAACATAAAAGATGTTGATTTTGAAGATATTACACCTGAAAATTGTAAGGTAACCGTCAATTCGGAAACCCTGCCCCTATGTGAAAACATTCCACACATTTCCAAAGTCACTGCAGCTCCGGTAACCATAAAGGTCCCGGTAGTAATAGCAGAATGTAAAGTGACAATTTCACTTCAATCTTCTCTCAAACTGCAGGATAATATATTGGAAATCAAAGATATAGGGAAAGATGTATACTTAAACAAGTTTAAGTTTACCCCGGATTTTGAAAATCATAAATACAGCACAGGAATAGCATTCATAGATGGATTTGTTAAAAAAAATATTGAATATATTTCAGGAAACTCAACCCAAAAAGAAACTTTAAGATATGCTTCTGTCAGAATACCTTTTAAATGCGCTACTAGAATTAAATTCAAAACTCCTCCCAGATTTAAGCCAGCTTCTTCTCAAAATAAAGCAAAGACAGCTCAAAATCCTCCAGAGCAGAATTTCAAGATGACTCAATTCCTCAATGAAAAAGTATTCTGCGAATTGATAAATTCAGAAATCACTGAAACTGACGCTATTCAAGATTCTCACAAAATTACCGAAAAAGTAGTATTGCTTTTAACAATAAAACTGCTTCAAAATCAAGATGTGGAAATTTCACCGTGAAATAAATATTATTAAAGCAGTAGAATTCAAGTGTCAAACAATAATAATTTGACACTTGAATTCTAAATTTTAGTTCCTGTATATATGCCACATTCCATTATTTCTCCCTCTGGCAAATACATCCGTCCTGTTTGGCCCCCAAGACACTGCCGTCGGTTTGGAAGTTATATTTCCACCTAAGCTTTGCCAATCACTCCACCTGGATCCGTTCCAGGATCTCGTAATCAATTGATTGTTAGAACCTCTTGCAAAAACTTCAAGTCTATTTGCCATTCTGGATGAAACAGCAGGACCAGAAGTCAGCCTCCCACCAAGATCTTCCCATGAACTCCAGCGGGATCCATTCCACCACAGATGATATAATCGATTATTCTGACCTCTTGCAAACACGTCGATTCTGTTGTTCCCCCAGGAAACTGCCGCAGGCGCCGAAGTAAGATTTCCACCAAGGCTTTCCCAGTCACTCCACCTGGTGCCATTCCACCATTTATGCCAGAGTGCATTGTCTGTCCCTCTCACAAAGGTGTCAAGTCTGTTGGGAGCCCAGGATGAAACAGCAGGTGCCGAAGTAAGCGTACCTCCCAGGCTTTCCCAGCTGCTCCACCTGGCGCCGTTCCAAAAGATATGCCACATGGCGTTGTCAGTGCCCCTTGCAAACACATCGATTCTGTTGTTTCCCCAGGAAACTGCCGCAGGTGCCGAAGTTATATTTCCACCAAGGCTTTCCCAGTCACTCCACCTGATGCCATTCCACCATTTATGCCAGAGTGCATTGTCTGTCCCTCTCACAAAGGTGTCAAGTCTGTTGGGAGCCCAGGATGAAACGGCAGGTGCCGAAGTAAGTGTGCCCCCCAGATCTTCCCATCTGCTCCATCTGGCACCGGGCATCTGGGGCATAACCATGTTTCTATAAGCATCATCGTAAGCATTATAGTATCCCATCTGCCTATTCAAAAACGGACACATGGATTCATCATCAATAGGGTATAAATATGGACAGCGTAAAAATTCATTGCTATACATTAGGAACCTCCTTATATTTATTGTTCCTGACTAAATAATTTACCAATTATATTGTATGGAAGGTACCCATAAAATGTTACAATAAAACCTGCCGCCCTTTACATCCCTATTGTAACTTTCTATTTAAAATATTTCTGTCCCAGTAAATCTGCTGTAAGTATGGCATCATAAAGCTGACCTGGAGTTACATCCCCTACCAGGTTATGGACTGTTTCTCCCTGCGCACAGGCTTTTTCTGCTGCTATATTCACTCTTTTCTCATCTGTAACACCTATTTGTTTCAACGTCATGGGCAGCCCAATTTTATAACAAAAATCCATAACTTTTTTCAATTCCTCTCTGGGTGCCTTTTCCAAAATAAGCTGTGCTATAGTGCCAAATGCAACTAGAGGCCCGTGCATAGTATTCTTGCACTCTTCCAAAACTGTAAATCCATTGTACACAGAATGTGAAACTGCAAGTCCTCCATTGTCGGCTCCAACTCCGCTTAAATATACGTTTGCCTCTATGACGGCTTCAAGAGCCGGTGTAATTAAATGTTTCTCACAGGACAATTTAGCTTGATAACCATACTCCATCAATGTCTCATAACATAATTTGCAAAGTGCCATAGCAGACAAAGTTACTCCTCCATTTTCCAGGCTTGGGGAATCAGTTCTACTGCAGGCTCTGGCTTCAAAATAAGTTCCAAGTGCATCTCCCATACCCGCCACCAAAAATTTCACGGGTGCATTTGCTATGACTTTGCTGTCAACTATAACTGCTTCCGGGTTTTTGGGATAAAATAAATACTTGTCAAAAGTACCATCATCCTTGTAGATAACAGAAAGCCCCGTACAAGGTGCATCTGTAGCCGTTACTGTGGGCACGACCGTTACAGGACATTTTTCATAATAAGCTGTAGCTTTAGCAGTATCAATAGCTGATCCTCCACCAACTCCTACAACTACCTCCACATGTTCATCCCTTACGATTTTTCTCATCTTTTCAATTTCACTATTGGAACTAATACCGCCAAAAATTTCAAAATGCAGCTTGCTGCCTGTATTCTCAAAACTTTTCTCAATTTTAGCATGACAGTTTTTATATCCGCTGTTACTGCAGATAAAAAGAAAAGAAGAACCTAAATTCTTGGTTTCCTCATAAAAATTGAGCAGTGAATCCTTCCCTTGTATATATTTTAATGGAGCTCTTAATAATTTTAACATTGCCATAATGAAGACACCCTTTCTTGAATAAATATTATCGTGATCACTATAAAAACATTTGTTATTTTATTATCAATTAGATACTAACACTTTCTGATTGCAGTGGCAACACTATAGAAATACTTTAAAAATATGCCAAAATATAGTGAATATTAAATTTTTATTATCTTAATTTACTACAATTAAACTTATTATATTCAATTTTTATTATTTAATTATTAAAATAATTTTTTTGAAAATAAAAAATTGCGTGCAGTAAGAAGAATTCCAAAATAAATATGATATTATTAATGATGTACATTCTTTTAATTAAATAAAAAAAGAATGCAAAAATTTATTAACTTTACAAAAGGGGGCTGATTTATTTGGATAAAAAATTATCCTTATCATCCTACATCATAGTTGGATCTATGTTGTTCGGATTGTTTTTTGGGGCAGGAAATTTAATATTTCCAGTACATATGGGACAGGAAGCTGGTGCCCATGTACCAGCAGCAACTATCGGATTTCTTATAACTGCAATTGGACTTCCTTTCCTAGGTGTTGTCGCCATAGGTGTTTCTAAAAGCGAGGGCTTATTTGATCTTGCAAGCAGAGTTCATCCCTTATACGGCTATATAATGACAATATTGCTTTATCTTACAATTGGACCATTTTTTGCACTACCTAGAACGGGAACGGTTTCTTATGAAATAGGACTTGCTCCTTTTATCCCAGGTCAATATGCCAAATTAGGACTTGCCATATTTACTATTATTTTTTTTCTAATAGCATTATTTTTTTCTCTAAGACCAAATGAAATTCTCACCTGGGTTGGGAAAGTTCTAAATCCTATTTTCCTGGTTTTTCTTGCTATTTTGATAATTACAAGTATTATCCATCCTATGGGTGCCGCATCCAATACAAAAGTTATGAATGACTACGTAAATGCTCCTTTCTTCAAGGGATTTCTGGAAGGTTACAACACCATGGACGCACTGGCTTCCCTGGCTTTCGGCATTATAGTCGTAAAAACCTTAAAAGACCTCGGAGTTAAAAGTGCCAGGGGAATTGCATTTGGTACCATCAAGGCAGGAATAGTAACTATTGTTTTAATGGGTGTAATCTATGGATTTCTAGCCTACATAGGTGCCACAAGCGTCGGGAAGTTCCATGTTTCAGAAAACGGAGGAATTGCATTGGCCCAGGTAGCAGGCTATTATTTTAGTTCCTGGGGAAATATTTTACTTGCAATAATTGTAACGGTAGCTTGTTTAAAAACTGCAATAGGACTTATAACAGCTTGCTCCGAAACATTTTATAAATTATTTCCAAAAAGTCTCAGCTACAGAAATTATGTAATTCTATTCACAATCATAGCTTGTCTTGTGGCTAACGTCGGGTTGACACAGATAATTCTACTTTCAATTCCCGTTTTAATGTTCCTTTACCCACTGGCAATTGCCTTAATTATACTCGGCCTATTATCACAATTTTTCAGAAATCGCCAGTGCGTTTATGTACCAACCATACTGTTCACTCTCTTTGTAAGTGTAGCAGACTGCATGAACGCCCTGCCGTCTGCAGTTAAATCAACACCTGCAATACAGCATATCTTGAAATTTTATGGAAATTACATTCCATTTTTCAATCTCGGTATGGGATGGGTTGCACCAATGCTTATAGGGTTTATTCTGGGACTCATTATTTTCTTTTTTACAAGAAAAAAACCAGAATTTGCCTGAAATAAAACCGTAATAAAAATGTACAAATTTTATAAAACTTGTACATTTTTATTATATATTCAGGTTTATTTAAAAGCTTCTCCTATAATATCGTCCTTTAAATTTTTTACTTTTAAGACCTTACCTGCATTTGAGCTATACAAAATAATGCTGTAATCACAAAACCCCTTTTTATGCTGGAAATAGCTATATGACAAGGTAAGCGATTGAACTGCCGTCATTTTCAATATGGATTGGGTTTTATTGAATCCATGATAACTCATATAAATCAAATTCCTATCAATTCCAAAAGCGGTATTCCTAAATTCAAAATATCCCATAATCAGCAAAAACAATAATAATACCAAAGTAAATATGACAAATCGAGGTTTTATAAAAAAACATACAAGAGCTACGGCCGCCCAAAAAATAACTTTCTTGTAAAAAAATCTAAAACCTGCACTATTATATGGTTTTACAGTATTTCCGCTATATTTGAACTCACACAGCATACCTTCAATAATTTGATCTTTCAAAGAATGAGTACACATTGGATACAATATAGCTTTTTCCTCCTTTTCATCTCCATACCCTATGCTTTCAATTTCCATTGTAAAAAAGCCGAAAAGCTGCATTAAAATTGACTGTTTCACATGAATTCCCTTTATTTTCTCCCTGTCAAAGCTATAATTTTTTTTGTTTACAGCTCCGTATTTAATATATATTTTATCTCCGTCTGACCATACCTTAAAATCATAGTATTTAAGAAGGACATATATTATTGATAAAAATACACTGATGAATAAAAGTGCCAATACTAAAAGTGATACGGTGTATATGGCATGGTAAATGTCCTCTTTCCTAAGTTCGTCCACATATAGGGAAGTATCTACAGGAATGAAATTTTTCAGATATTGATCAAAAAACTGCTGGGCCACAAGCAGCATCCCAAGCCCCTTTAGCACTGAATTTGATACAAGGGAATATATAATCAGTTCTCTGGGTTTTACAGTATAGGACCTTTCCTCCTGGACCTTGCTGTCAACAGCTGACCTTTTTAATAGAATATCTCTCAACTGTTCAGCCCTAGTTTTCTTTAAGGTGAATTTCAATTCGCTGCCTCTATTTGAAGTATCCCCCGTATCGATTTTAATGGTGGCCACCTTAAAAATCCTTTCTGCAAGTCTCTGTGAAATATCTATGGTATCAATTCTCTCAAAGGGAATTTCCACTTTTTTTACATTGAAAACCCCTTCCTGATGATATATGAAGTTTTCTCCCACTGCGAAGAAGTTTTTTCTCCACAGCAAAAACTCATACAAGATGACCGCAGCAGCCAGGACAACCCCTATAAGTACGGATCTCACAATACCTATTTTATTGACCAATACTCCCACTGCAACTATGATTCCTATAAATTCTTTAATCAGCTTTGCCATATCATAAAATATTTTCAAAATATGGTTTCTCTCTTTTTTATACATTTCTCTCTCCCAATTCTACAACCCTTTTAAGTCTTTCAGAAATTATTTCCGCCTCCTCAACAGGTACAGCGGGTATTACATGACAGCCGCCTGCAGTTATTATATTTATGGAGGCTATTTTATAAATTCTCTGGATAGGCCCCTGTTCTATCTTTAAATTCTGAATCCTAGAAATGGGAATGATCATCTTTTTCTTGACTATAATTCCCTTTATCAGTTCAATCTTATCTTCAAATATACCATATTTCCACTGCTGGTATTCTAAAAAGGGCAGGACAAAGCTATCCAAAACAGAAATTAAAGCTATAACAAATCCCAGTATATTCATCAAATACCTGACCATGAATATATGATAAAATTTTGGAACAATGAGCAGATGGTTTATTAAAATATATATTGCAAAAATTATGATACTTGTTATAGTTCTCCCAATCATCCAGGTTTTTACAGCATTTATATCAATATTTCTATAGTCCATATCAGGCCTCCTATTCAAATCTACAGATTATTTTGTCCAACAAAATATGCTTTTCCTGCTTCTGTTAAACAGACCTTACTTTCACACAATTATTATATCAGATTTGTGAACAAACTCCTATGTCTTTAGATATACATTGACTGTTACATTCAATGCTGATATAATAAATTGCAGGAAACTAATTAAGCTTTTTAAGTTTCCTGAGTTTTATAAAATCCGAGGTAAATGTGGTGGATGTTTTGAAAAGTAATAAATTAATTGACAACACACGGATTGCTGTCGTTATGCTGTGTCTGGCACTTGCCCTAAGGCAGATGTCAATGACTATTGTAATGCCATTTATTTCTACTTACTGTAAATCATTAAAAGGGTATACTCCAGTGCTAGCAGGACTTGCCGTAGGTATATTTGGACTTACACAAGCTATTTTCCAAATTCCCTTTGGTGTGTTAAGTGATGAATATGGAAACAAAAAAAATGATGCTGGTAGGACTCACTCAAGTTGCTGCCGGACTTTTTATCGCGTATATTTCCAAAAATATCAATCTTTTAATTTTCGCACGGGCACTGCAGGGAAGCGGTGCAGTAATCGGCGTGGGCTATTCATGGACTGTAAGTATGGTTGATGAAAAAGAACGCATTAGTGCCATGGGTCTGCTTGGTGCTTTTATTTCGGCTGGTGCAGCACTGGCTTTTGCCATTGGTCCGCTGCTGCGTGAAATCATATCCGTCAATCTGATGTTCTTATTCTGTGCAATTTTGCTTTCTTTAAATGAATTATATATCTTATTTTTTCTAAAAGACAATAAAAGCAAAAACAAAAACAGATCCATTCAAAATAATCAAGTTTATACTTTACTTATAGATAAGAATTTTATAATAATGAATATAGCAGCATTTTTAAATAATTTCATTATGGTATCCATTTTCTATGCTCTACCGATCTATCTCAATAAAGTAACAGGAGAAACTGGAATGTGGAAAGTATTTGTACCTGCAATCGTAATTGCCATTTTAGCTATGAAAAGTACTGTCAAGTACACCAGGAAGGGATTCAACAACCAAGTACTTATGTGTTCTTTTTTAATTTTGTCTCTCGGACTGATTTTCTATTTCAGAAAATCGTCATACATTTTTCTTTTAATAGGAACAACTATTTTCATGTGCGGCTATATTACCCTTGCCACCGTTGCAGCTTCAGATGTAAATGATCTA
>ENA-UOOI01000374-UOOI01000374.1-fermentation-metagenome-genome-assembly--contig:-NODE-374-length-58593-cov-150.416396_pt1 | contig 58593 bp, 50 predicted proteins | sample MGYA00245779_ERZ724027 | MGnify/ENA primary metagenome ERZ724027 (study PRJEB28704, sample SAMN03018318) | fermentation metagenome | biome: anthropogenic terrestrial biome; feature: soil...
ACCTGCGACATCATGGTCCCAAACCATGCGCGCTACCAACTGCGCTACACCTCGAAATGCTCAAAATTCAAGAAGCAAAATCTATTATATAAAAAAGAGAAAGACTTGTCAAGCAATTATTTTCAGAAAGTTTTCATCAAATAAAAAACTTATAAATTTTCTTGAAAGGTGCCCAATGGAATGGTAAACTATAAGATATGCTGCATTGCCGCATAAGGAAGGGATCATGATGAAAGAAAAATTGCAAGCTGCATGGAAGTATCTGACCTCTAAAGAAATGATTCTATACATCGTTTTTGGCATTATTACAACGCTGCTCAACCTTGTGGTTTATTTTTTATTGACGGATGCAGTCAAGATGAACAAGCCACTGGCTTATTTTATTGCTTGGGCTGTTGGTGTAACGATTGCTTTCATTACCAACAAGAAATATGTATTTGAAAGCAAGGTCAAAAAGAAAAAAGGAATTCTGTTTGAACTTGGTACTTTTATCGGCGGCAGACTTTTAACATTCGGCATTGGGGAAGTGCTGATTACAGCTTTTGTCGTGATGCTGCATCAGAGTAACCTGTGGTGGAAACTTATCACCAATGTTATTGAAATTGTCGGTAACTGGCTTGTCAGTAAATATATTACCTTTAAAAAGAAAACAGATCAAGAACCCGCTATGGAGGAAGAAGTCAAATGAAAGCAACTGAAAAAACCATGGATAAAATTGTTTCACTCTGCAAGAACCGTGGCTTTATTTATGCAGGCAGTGAAATTTACGGTGGAATCTCCAATACATGGGATTATGGACCGCTGGGTGTTTCTTTTAAAAACAATATCAAGGCAGCATGGCTCAAAAAATTCGTGCAGGAATGCCCTTACAATGTGGGACTGGACTCTGCAATCCTGATGAATCCGGAAGTTTGGGTTGCCACTGGCCATGTGGGCGGTTTTTCGGATCCGCTTATGGACTGCCGGGACTGCAAGACACGTCACCGCGCTGACAAACTGATTGAGGATGCTACCGGTGAAATTGCTGATGGCTGGAGCAATGAAAAAATGATGGCTTATATTAAAGAGCATCACATCAAATGTCCAAACTGCGGCAGCGAAAACTTCACGGATATTCGGCAGTTCAATCTGATGTTTAAAACTTTTCAAGGCGTTACAGAAGACGCTAAAAATACCGTTTATCTGCGGCCGGAAACTGCACAGGGGATATTTGTGAATTTCCAGAATGTGCAGCGTACCACCCGCAGGAAACTGCCCTTTGGTGTCTGCCAAATCGGTAAAAGCTTTCGCAATGAAATTACACCGGGTAATTTTACGTTCCGGACTCGTGAATTTGAGCAGATGGAGTGTGAGTTTTTCTGCAAACCGGATACAGATCTTGATTGGTTCAAATATTGGAAGGACTTCTGTGAAAATTGGCTGTATTCTCTTGGAATGACAAAGGAAAATCTGCGTCTGCGTGATCATCAGAAAGAGGAACTTTCTTTTTATTCCAAAGCAACAACCGATATTGAGTATCTGTTTCCCTTTGGCTGGGGAGAATTATGGGGCGTTGCGGACCGTACCAACTATGACCTGACACGCCACCAAGAGCACAGCGGAAAAGATTTAACTTATTTTGATCAGGAGACAAATACACATTATATCCCATATGTTATTGAGCCGTCATTGGGTGCCGACCGTGTGACACTGGCATTCCTGTGTGATGCTTATGATGAAGAAGTTGTGGATGAAAAGAAAAAAGACACCCGTGTTGTGCTGCATCTGCATCCGGCACTGGCGCCTTTCAAAGCTGCTGTTTTGCCGCTTTCAAAGAAATTAAGCGAGCCGGCAAAGAAAATTTATGCGGAACTTTCCAAATCTTTTATGGTTGACTATGATGAAACAGGTTCTATTGGCAAGCGCTATCGCCGTCAGGATGAAATTGGGACACCGTTCTGTATCACGTATGATTTTGACAGTGCAGATGATGGCTGTGTGACGATTCGTGACCGTGATTCGATGCAGCAGGAACGCATTGCGGTGGGTGAACTGAATGCGTGGCTGAAAAAGAGAGTTGAGTTTTAACTTCTGCATAATATTATTTGATATTTGCGGATATTAAAAAAGGTTCCGGAAAACTGTTTTTACGCAGCTTTCCGGAACCCTTTTCTATTTCTTTGCTTTTTTTTGGTACTTATAAAACTTATAAAAGAGATAAGCTGCACTTCCGGTCAAGGCAGCGGTTTGAATGAGAATATGCAGCATCTGCTCCGGCGTAGCCGGAAACTTGTCCAAGAAAAGATCGCGCATTGGGTGCGAAACTTTTCGTCCAAAGAGGTCATGATAACTCAGCAATTCTGTATCGTAATGAAAAGGATCTTTTTCATGGAGGGTGAACATACGCACGGCACGGTCCGGACCGGGGCCATAGGTATTAAATCCACAGCAAGGTGCATAACCCGCGTCGATTCCGTGCAGCGGTCCCCAAAAGGAATTGCGATGGTCGTGTCCAACAAACAAGCCGAGCACATCCCCGGCTTCCGCCAAAGTTTCCAGTTCACCGGAGTTCGATTCCGGAATACAGGGCGCTTCTCCCAATTCGCCGCCGTAAACTTTACTTTTGTCAAGAAGGTAGCAGTGCCCTCGCCGGTTTCCAAATGCAGAAATCGCATGCGGTGTGCCCTTCGGAACCTCCTGCAGAAATTCATAAAATTCAGGAACTGGAATGTGCTGAAACACCAGCGAGGGAAGATAGTGTCCGCCGTTTTCATGGGCCAGATGGTCACGTGTACGGCGGTACCAGTCCAGCTGGCTGGACTTTACAGGAGCAAAACGGTCTGAATTGGAATCTATTACATAGATCGCAAATGCTGGTTTTCCGTCTTTTCCTGCTATTGTGACACAGCATGTTCCGCAGTCTTCCGGATTTTCCATCGTGTTGACACATTCCGGATACTGCAGATAATAGTACATCTGCTGACGATTTGTTAAACCGGATTGTGCATCATGATTTCCAAAAGTAACCAAAAAGGGTATACCTTTATCCGCGAAGGGCTTTAAAATTTTGTGCAGAGTGGTACCGGCTTTCAGTTCACCGCCAGGTACATGAAAGTAAGGGCTGTAGCCCTTTAACTGGTCACCAGTGAAAATAACGAGATCCGGTTTTTCCTGCTGAAGGGCAGATTTTAGAAATTCAAGAGAATCTCCGCAGACATTCGGACTTTCCTGAATATCAGAAACCTGCATAATTCGGAATGTTCCGTCTTGACGGAACCGAAGTGGCTTTGGCCTTTTGTCCATTTGAAAGTTCCTCCCTTTAGGGATTTCCAATTGAGGTATACTTTTATACTATGCCACAAACAGCGAATTTCTGCAAGCAAAAACGCACGAAAAATTCCATATATTGACTAATACATTATTCATTCGGAAGGTTTGACCTAACAGGTGCGTTTGTTTTTTTGCTGGGCAGTGTGTTATAATAAATATCAATAATTAGTTGGTGGATGTAAATAATAGGAAGGAGGCACTGAAGATGCTTCAATTTGAAACAACCGATAAGAGGAAGCCTGCTACATCTCAAATTCCAGAAACGAGTACAGCACAACAAAAGCAAAAACTTGCAGTGCTTTTTCCCGGAACCGGTTACGGATGTGACCGCCCGCTTCTTTATTATGCCCGGCGTGCGGCCGAACAGGAAGGGTGCGATGTTTTGCCGCTCACCTATACAGTATCTTTGGAGCGGAATCCGGCTAAAATGACTGAAAACGTGCAGCAGGCGCTGCCTTCCGTTCTGCACACCGTGTTAGCAGCTGTTGGAACGGCCCTTTGCAGGGGCCGGTACACTCAAATCTTTTTTTTCAGTAAAAGCTTTGGCACAATAGTCGCAGGAGAACTGGCACAGAAACTTCCGAAGCAAGACATCCGGCAGTTTTTTTTGACGCCGCTGGAACCGACTTTACCGTATATGCAGAAGCATTCCTGCTTTGCGGCATCCGGCACTGCAGACCCATGGGTACCCCAGCAGGTGAGGGAAAAAATACTTTCCCTTCCCGGCGTACGGATGAGTTTGTTCCCGGGGGCAAACCATTCATTGGAGGTTCCGGGAAATGTTGCAGCCAGTGTGCGGAATCTGCAGATGCTGATCGATTCTTATGTGGCATTTCTTTGTGAAAAATGATGGATTTTAGATGAAGGGGATACTCGATGAATTCAGCAGTTGAAAAATTCGGCCAAATCGTAGATGGGCAGCTTACAGACAGGCCGGAGGTATCCCGGAAACTTTTGATAACGGCTTTTCGCTTGAACGGCTGGTTTGGAAAACATATTTTTAAAAAGACAACGCCGGCACGTCTGGAGCTTGCTGATATTTGCAATCGTGTAATCATCCAGCCATTTGTTCATCCGGAGCAAAGTGCAATGGTGAATATCTTTACTCCCTGTGAGCTTTTGCAGAATTTCGGCCTGACACCGATGTTTCCGGAAGCACTGTCTTGCTATCTGTCTGGAGCAGGTGCGGAACGCGGTTTTATTGACGCTGCGGAGAAAGCCGGCATTCCAGAAACATTTTGTTCTTATCACAAAATTTTGCTGGGGGCTGCGGAGACCGGTGTCCTGCCCAAACCCCGTTTCATTTTGAATACGACCTTTGCCTGTGATGCCAATACCCTTACCTTCCGCAGACTGGCCCAATTCTATTCAGTACCGCATTTTGTGCTGGACATCCCGCAGGACCAGAGCGAGGAAGCTGTGCAGTATGTTGCGGACCAGCTCAAACAGTTTGGCGAAAAAATGAGTGCGCTTTTGGGGAAACCGTTGGATGAAGATGCGCTGCGGCAGGCAGTTGCCCGCAGCCAAAAGACAATTTCCATTTACCACCGCTATCTTACAGAACGCGCGAAAAAATCCATGCCGGATGAAATGACTTCGGAAATGTACGCTGCCTTTGCACTGCATGTGCTTTTGGGTACGCCGCAGGCCTTGCAGTTTGCTGAAGGAGTGCTGCACGAAGCAGAAAATGCGCCGGACAGAGGGGAAGAATTGCGCCTTTTGTGGGTGCACACGCTGCCTAATATAGATTCTGCTATGATTGATTTGCTGGACTTCAACCCCAATTGCCAAATCCTTTCCACCGATATGTGTTTCGATGCGCCTGTGCTGAAATCTGTGGAGGACCCCTGGCGTGCAATTGCACAGCGGGTCGTGCGGAATCATTTGAATGGTTCGGCACAGCGGCGAATTGATGCGGTACTGGAGTGCGCACGGCAGATGCAGCCAGACGGGATTGTCTGGTTCTGCCACTGGGGATGCCGCCAGACAAGCGGGGCAAGCCAACTTGCGCGCCGTGAGCTGGAAGCGGCGGGATTTCCAACTCTGGTGCTGGATGGAGATGCCTGTGACCGTTCCAACTGTCCGCCCGGCCAAATGACAACCCGTATGCAGGCATTTTTGGAATTGCTGGAGGAAAAACATGATCGCATACACCTGTAAGTATACCCCAACAGAGCTTTTTGAAGGCCTTGGGGAAAAAGCAGTCAAACTCAATCCGACTGTGGAACATTTTGAAAAAGCAGACCAGCTGAGTCATCAGAACCTGTGCAGCTTTTCACGTGCACTGCTGCAGACTTGTTTGGAATCAGGTGTCAAGAAGCTTGTGCTAACTTCCTGCTGTGATTCCATGCGCCGTGTGAGCGATGTCCTGCGTGCAGCGGATCCCAATCTGTTTGTTTTCCTGCTGGACTTGCCCCGTGATGACGGGCCATGTGCCAGAAAACGCTATGCCGCGGAACTAAAACGCTTTTTATGCACTTATGAAAACCAGTTTCATGTGCAATTTGACCTGCAAAAATGCAGAAAAGCTTTTACTCAGGCAGAAACCCCAAGCGGAGAAGATTATTTTGCGCTGATGGGCGCTCGCTCCAATGATTCGCTGCTTCAGATGCTTCAGCAGGAACTGCCGTTTCCCGTGCACGATTTAACCTGCATGGGAAACCGCTTGCTGCCTGCACCTCTGCAAACAGAAGATTTGGATGCGTTTTTGGAATGGTATGCGGGTGTGCTGCTCGGGCAGGTGCCCTGTATGCGCATGACGAAAATTTCAGAGCGGCGTTCTTTGCTGGAAGATCCACATATCAAAGGCGTTCTCTATCATACGGTCAAATTTTGTGATTATTATGGATTTGAATATGCGGATTTACAGAAGTCTGTTCATCTGCCGATGCTGAAGCTGGAAACAGACGGTACCGCTGGCGCACAGGAGCAACTGCGTACACGGGTGCAGGCTTTTGCAGAGAACTTTAGGGAAAAAACAGCACCCCGCAGCATATCAGTATCCGTTGGTACCGACAAGCGTTATGCGGCGGGAATCGACAGTGGATCTACCACTACCAACGCAGTGATTTTGGACGAAGGCCGAAAAATTGTAGGCAGTTCAATTCTCCCGACCGGTGCGCACGCTGTAACCAGTGCGCGTGATGCTTTGCAAGAAGCTCTGCGGAAAGCGGACCTTACACGTAGCCAGTTAAAGGATGTGGTCACAACAGGGTATGGACGAGCTTATCTTCATACCGGTGGCCGCGATGTGACAGAAATTACCTGCCATGCCAAGGGTGCTTTTTATCTCGATCCTCAAGTGCGCACGATTATTGATATTGGTGGTCAGGACAGCAAAGCAATCCGGCTGGATGAAACTGGCGCTGTTCGCACATTTGCTATGAACGATAAATGCGCAGCGGGAACTGGCCGGTTCCTGGAAATGATGGCGAAAACTTTAGAACTTTCTATAGAAGAAATGAGCCAATGCGGTTTGCATTGGAAAGAAAATATCAGGATCAGCAGCATGTGTACGGTTTTTGCAGAAAGCGAAGTGGTATCGCTGATTGCTCAGAATAAGAATACAGGAGATATTGTACATGGGCTGAATGAAGCAGTCGCTGCAAAAGCGGTGGCATTGGTTTCCCGTGTCGATCCGCAGCAGTGTTTCATGATGACGGGTGGTGTGGCATCAAACCGTGGTGTTACGCGGGCAATTGAAGAAAAGCTCGGCGCTGCGTTGGAAGTTTTGCCGGAACATCAGCTGTGTGGCGCACTTGGAGCAGCCTTGATTGCGTTGGGGAAGTAGATATTGACAAATTTCAAACTGAAAATAGGTTTTGCTGCAGCGCATTCGCACAGGAACTGTTCAATCAGGAATCCATAAAAAAACAACAGGAGACAATTACTTGCGTGGAAAACACGCATAACTGCTTCCTGTTGCTTTTTTGAGAGAGGAGAAAATTATGAAAAAAAGTTTTATGCAAATCCCACCATTGGGAGCTTGTCATCTTGTAACCGCGCAGAAGCGCGGTTTAAAAAGAGGAGAAAGATTATAAAAAGCCCTGCTAGGGCACTTATATTTATGAATTTCCGGTTTAATATTTCGCCGACTGTCGATATGGTGCTGAAAAATTCTTGGCTGTATTTGCTATATTGTCTTTCTCTTTTTTTAAGACTAAATACAGTATAAAGAACATTTATGTACAGAATTTTAAAATCATTCGAAGATTTGGTAAAGCTTAAGTGAAAAGATTGTGAAATTTTTGCTTTAAGAAGGTGTAGCTTAAAGAATGTTTCCCTGAAGAGCATGGAAATATTGTTATTTGACACACAATGCGCTATAATGAAAAAAATGCTGCTTGTCTAGTCGGCTGAAAAAGCAGTAGACCCTTTGGAGGATATAATGAGGAAATCGGATTATTCTCATATTGGAAGAAAAGTGAAGAGGGCCGTTCAGGATGCCGTACATTCTGGTAATTTCGAAAATGTCGGACGCGTTGTGGATGATACGGTTCGGGAGGTTGCTGATGAAGTGAATGAAGCATTTTCCGGCAGGCATTCCGAGCAAACGCATCCTCCGCATCCCTATGCCTCTAATGAATCGCAGAGCGGGAATCCATATTACGGTTACACATCACAGACGCCACCCCCTGCCCAGGGGTATCATGCACCATCACATTCTGATACAGTTTCTCCAGGATCTTCAGCCTATGAAGATCCTGCTGTGTGGCCGCGGCATTCCCGCCGGCACCGCAGTATGCTCCATAGTAGAATGCCCGGCGGTATTGCAGGGACTTTATGCTCCGTTTTTGGCCTGATCCTTGGGGTACCGATGCTGATAGCGGATGTTTCTCTCATTGCGGCTGCAGGCGCACAGATGGTGGCAATACACGCGTTTTTAGCTGGTTCAGCGGTTATGTTTCCGATGACGGCCGCTTCCTTTGGGGTGGCAGGATACGGGAAGCATCTGCGTAACCGAGCACGGCGCTTCGAGCGGTATCAGGCTGCTTTGGGCGGTGCCGCTTTTGGCAAGGTTGAAGATCTTGCGGCAGCAGCGGATGAAACGCCGGAACGCACTGTAAAAGATCTGAAGAAAATGATTGATACCGGCGTTTATCCGAATGGTCATCTTAATCAGGAAATGACCTGCTTTATGGTCGATGATGAAACCTATCAGGAATATTTGGATGCTGAACGGGCAAGGCTGAAGCGCGAAAAAGCCCGCCGCGATGTGGAAGAAAAGCAAAGAACAGATCCACAGCAGGCTGCATTGGAAGAAGTGCGCCGTGAGGGAAATGATTATCTTCTCGAAATTCACGCAGCAAATGCGGCAATCCCCGGAAAAGAAATTTCGCAGAAGCTTTCCGAACTGGAGACAGTTACAGGCCGGATTCTGGACTGTATTGAGCAGCACCCGAAAAAGCTGCCGGAGATCCGCAAATTCATGCGTTACTATTTGCCTACGACGCTTAAACTGGTGCAATCGTATCAGGAGTTCGATACGCAGCCGGTGCAGGGAGAAAATATCACGCAGGCAAAAACAGAAATCGCGCAGGCACTGGATACCATCAATGCCGCTTTTGCAAATTTGCTGGACAGTTTGTTTGCCGATGATGCTTTAGATATCTCGACGGATATTTCCGCTTTGGAAACGATGCTGAAGCAGGAGGGCCTGACAGGGAGCGATTTTCAGAAGAAGCCGGAAGATTCACCGGATTTAAAACTTTAGACAGATTCATATACAGAGAGAAGGTCGATTATGGACCAGAATGAAAATGAAATACCTACACCGGAACTGACATTTCATCCCGTTTCAGAGCAGCCGGCTGCTGACCCACAGTCTACGCTTGGGAAAACAGCCAGCACAGCGGTTGAAGAACCGCAGCTTACTCCGGAAGAGCAGAAGATGGTCGATGACTTTTCTGCAAAAATCGATTTGACGAATACTACACAGGTATTGCAGTATGGTTCCGGCGCACAAAAAAAGATGGCAGATTTTTCAGAAAATGCACTGGAAAATGTAAAAACCAAAAACCTCGGCGAAATCGGGCAAATGTTGTCCGGTGTGGTAACAGAGCTGAAAAGTTTTGATGTTGCAGACGATGACAAGGGATTCTTTGCACGTTTCAAACGAAGTGGAAATAAGCTGACGGCTTTGAAAGCACGTTATGCGAAGGTAGAGACGAATGTCGATAAAATTTGTGAAGCACTGGAATCTCATCAGGTTCAGCTGCTGAAAGATACTTCTATGCTGGACAAAATGTATGAAGTGAATAAGACTTATTTTAAGGAATTATCCATGTATCTGATTGCCGGCAAAAACAAGCTGAAGCAGGTGCGTACACAGGAACTGCCCGCTTTACAGCAGAAAGCACAGAAGACAGGGCTGCCGGAAGATGCACAGTCGGCCAATGATCTTTCTAATATGTGCAATCGCTTTGAGAAGAAACTGCATGATTTGGAACTTACCCGTATGGTGTCTGTTCAAATGGCACCGCAGCTTCGGCTGGTGCAGAATAATGATATTCTGATGAGCGAAAAAATTCAGTCTACCCTTGTGAATACGATTCCGCTTTGGAAAAGCCAGATGGTGCTGGCACTGGGTGTGCAGCATTCTGCTCAGGCGGCTAAGGCACAGCGTGAAGTTACCGATATGACCAATCAACTGCTCCGTAAAAATGCTGATACACTCAAAATGGCAACTATCGAAACGCAAAAAGAATCAGAACGCGGCATCGTAGATATAGGAACCCTAAAGCATACCAATGAAACCTTAATTTCCACTTTGGACGAAGTCATGCAGATTCAGCAGGACGGTCACGAGAAACGAGCGCAGGCTGAGCAGGAACTCGGCAAGCTGGAAAACGACTTGAAAAATAAACTTCTGCAGATTCGCCGCTGACTTTATATGCCGATTTTATTCCGTCAGGAGGCGGTTTTTTGCCCATAAAAATTCCAGATTCTTTACCGGCACGCGCAGTGCTGGAAAAAGAGCATGTTTTTGTCATGACTGAGCATCAAGCTCTGCATCAGGATATCCGTCCCTTGCGCATTGCCCTTGTGAACTTAATGCCAACGAAGATTACAACGGAAACACAGATTCTGCGCTGTTTAGCGAATACGCCGCTGCAGATTGAGGTGGATTTAATTCAGATGGCTTCTCATAAATCCATGAATACGCCTGAAGACCATCTGCTCCATTTTTATGAAACCTTTGATGACATCAAAGATCGTGTTTATGACGGCTGCATTATTACAGGTGCCCCTGTGGAACTTATGGACTTTGAAGAGGTGGATTATTGGCCGGAGCTGTGCTGCATTTTCGAGTGGACAAAGACAAATGTTCATTCTACATTCCATATTTGCTGGGCAGCACAGGCTGGACTTTATTATCATTATGGGATTCCAAAATATGTTTTGCCGCAGAAGGTGTTCGGTGTATTTCCCCATTATGCGCTGACAAAAAAGTCACGTTTGTTTCGTGGATTTGACGATGTCTATTGGGTGCCGCATTCCCGGCAGACCGAGGTGCATGCAGAGGATATTGAAAAAGTACCGCAGCTGCGCATTATGTCTGTTTCTCCGGAAGTGGGGATTCATATTGTCAGTGACCAGGAGGGCCGCCAATATTTTGTAATGGGCCATTCTGAGTATGACTTGGACACCTTGGGAACTGAATACCGGCGGGACTTAGAAAAAGGGGAACCCATTACGATGCCAAAGCATTATTACCCTAACGATGATCCATCCCGCCAGCCAGTGGACAATTGGCGTGCGACAGGACAGTTGCTTTATACAAACTGGCTCAATTATTTTGTATATCAAACAACTCCTTTTGACCTCAATACATTAGGGACAGACTCTCTTGACTGTGCAATGCTTTAGATAAATCAGGACGAATAAAATCGAAAAAAAATTGAAAATCTATTGACAAAATTATTAATCAACTGTATAATATATACTTGTCAGTCAGGGTTATGCTGGCGTAGCTCAGTTGGTAGAGCAGCTGATTTGTAATCAGCAGGTCGTAGGTTCGAGTCCTATTGCCAGCTCCAATCTGACTGACAAAGAAGCAGCTTAAGGCTGCTGTATATGGAGGAGTTCCAGAGTGGTCAAATGGGGCAGACTGTAAATCTGTTGCTTCGGCTTCATTGGTTCGAATCCAATCTCCTCCACCAAATTGAATTATAAAGACGAGACCAGCGGATTTCCGTGTGGTCTCATTTTTATAATAATATCTGTCATTGTGGGACGGACATTATCATAAAACTTTGCAAGTCTTGTATATGAGCATAGCGAATGCTTGTCCATTGCCGCTGAGTCAATTAACTCAACGGACAGCTCTTTTTCTGGGCACACACAATTCGGTGATGCGTTCAATGTGCAAGTATCATTGTCCTTTCCGGGATTATTGCCACTGACTGCCATGTCAGCTGGTGGGAGTTGTGGCTCGCTGCGAAAAGCAGGTCATGGCCGCCCACAGGCTGTGCGCTTTCACTGTCGTGTCCTCTCGGTACACGTTGGCGTTTGCGCGCCGGACAGGGATGAAGATACACAAGACTTCTGAGTTTTCAAGGTTCGGTTGATTTTAAGTAAAAAATGAAGCGATCTCATTTCCCTACGCCAAAAGGTTGATAAAAGTCGCTTGAAAAATTTATGAGCTAAACGCTATACTAGTAGCTTGTAACTGCATTTCACAAGTCACAATGGTTCCTTTTAAACCTTTATGGTGCAAGGCCGTTGAATGTCGGTTAAACATTCAGCGCCTGTGGATGCGCATTCAATTTTTATTAACCTCATCCTATTACCAACTTGTGATTTAAAAGAAATCAAGCAAAATTTTCCAGCCGCCTGTGAGGGCGGCTTTTTTGTGCCTTTCATCCTGATCGTGAAGCAACTGGGCATATGTAACGATTATCAAAAACATTTATTATATTTATAAATTAGTTAAATATCTCAAAACAGAGAAATACGTAAAGAGTCATCTTTAAAGCTAATCTGAGCTCAGTGGAAAATGCTACTATTCATTTTGAAAGGATAAGTACGACAAATTGTCATACTTATAGAGCAGAGGAAATGTGAATGATTTCAGGAGACTTACATATAATAAAAATACAGCATTTTATATTGCAAGCTTAAAAGTTTGACTTTTATTGTATTTGGTGGTATATTGCTGTCATAAAAAGTGCTTCGCGGCTTTAACGGCGGCTTGTAATGTGAAATAGGGGAAGGCGATTATTCGCCTTCCCCTATTTCTTAGGAGGGAAAAAATGGACCCTTTACTGTTGGACTTTTTCACGGTTGATTACTCATAGGTACAATATCTTCAAAAAGCAGGACAGAATAAAAGGGGATTTACCCATGTTCCCAATATAAATTACGGGAAAAACAGGAAGGATAAATTCCTTTGTGGAATGATATTGCATATCAATCATGTCAACTATTACGCTCCGATCTCTTCCTATCAAATTAAAAAGCCTGACAATTTGCTGATTCGATTGGTGTTTGAAAAAATCTTGCCCCCATAATCTTTGACTTTAATTTTCACGATTTAAGCGAGTATACTCCTCAAAATCATTTTCCACACTCTTTGTTGGTTTTGGGGTCAGCAAAGAAACGACTACAATACAAACCGTAGATACTACAAATGCCGGCAGCAGTTCATATAAATCAAAGTGTGGCCGAATCAAGTTTTTCCATGCAATTGTGACAATACCGCCTGACAAAATACCAGCTAATGCACCCTGCCAATTCATCCGTTTCCAATACAAGGATAACAGAATGGCAGGCCCAAAAGCGGCACCAAACCCAGCCCATGCATAAGAGACAATGTTGAGTACAGAACTGTTTGGATCGCTGGCAAGGAACAGTGCGATCACAGCAACGATAATGACGGTTCCACGGCTGATCCAGACCAGCTTTTTTTCGTTGATGGACGGAAAAATCTGCCGGCACAAGTCTTCTGAAACAGCAGAAGAGGTTACCAGCAGCTGGGAGTCTGCCGTACTCATAATAGCCGCTAAAATAACGGTTAACAGCAGTCCGGCAATAATTGCTGCGCCGGGTCCTTTTAACATATATTGCACCATATATATAAATACTTTTTCCGCATCTAAATGATGGATTTGACTGGCAGGAAGAATAGAGGAAAGATAGGCTCTGCCGACTACGCCGATCATTAATGCGGCACAAAGAGATAAAACGACCCATACAATTGCAATTCGTCTGGCTACTTTTATATCTTTAGCGTGTTGGATTCCCATAAACCTTACGAGGATATGGGGCTGTCCCATATAGCCGAGCCCCCACGCCAAAAGAGAAAGGATTCCTAGAACTGATAGACTGCCAATGCCTGTCCACTCATGAAAGCCAAGTCCTCCCGGTATTTTCGTGATTGATGCAACCAAATCAAATGTCTTGACTGTGCCGCCCATTTTTGCAATGGCAATGATAGGCAGCGCAATTAGGGCAACAAACATCATAGAACCCTGAATTAAGTCTGTCCAGCAGACAGCAAGGAAGCCGCCGAGAAAAGTGTAGGAAATAATGACAACCGCTCCGACTATCAAAGCTGTCTGGTAATTTAATCCAAAAACAGAAGTAAATAATTTTGCTCCGGCAGAAAACTGTGCTGCTGTATAAACCAGGAAAAAAACAACGATAAATACTGCGGAAAGCATTCGGAGCAAATGTGTACGGTCATGAAAACGATTTTCAAAATAGGTCGGTATCGTGATAGAATTGTTGAAATCGGAATAGATTCTTAAACGTTTGGCAATAATCAGCCAATTAATATAAGAACCTACTGTCAGACCAATGGATGTCCAGACCGCTTGTGCCAAGCTGTTATTTTTAGTCAACAAAAAGGCTGCTCCCGGAAGTCCCATCATCAGCCAGCCGCTCATATCGGAAGCTTCAGCACTCATTGAGGTTACGAATACATTGAGATTACGGCCGCCTAAAAAATAATCGGACTGACTTTTATTCTTTCGATAAAAATAAAATCCAATTGCCAGCATAGCAATTAAATAACAAATTAATACAACTACGTGGACCGCTTCATCAGACATTCTCATACTCCTTTATAAAAGGTATTTTTATCTATAAATAAACATAACAGTTTTAATTGTAGTACAAATTATAAAATTTCGCAAGGTTACTGTATGATAGCAGATAGCTTATCCTAAAATCCGAAAACAGTATTATGTGCTGTCCAATCTGTTCATGAATTCTTGAAGAGGAGTAAGCAGATTGTTTGGTTCATGGACTTCCCTTACTTTGCATAGACAGGGTTGCTGGAGGGAAAGACAATTTTTGTAAGTTTATATTCTGGGAAGGAATGATTAGGATTAATAAGCGCAGCATCTGGTTTGTTATCGTGCCGGTTCTCCTGTTTGCAATGCTTGCTGAAAGGATATCTACCAATGGTTTGATTCGCTTTGACGGATGGGTTTACCGTGAAGCAGTAAAACATATGACCCCGTTTTTGACTTCTGTTTTTAAAGCAATCACACATCTTGGTGATCCGGTTTTCGTCACCGCCTTCTGTTCGGTTTTGTTCCTGCTGCCAAGCTCAAGAAAGACAATTGCTTTACCGGTTTCCTGTGCAGTTATTTTATCAGCAGTGCTCAATACATTCCTGAAGCAAATGTTTGCACGGAATCGGCCGGATGGTTTGCGCCTGATTTATGCAACAGGTTACAGCTTTCCCAGTGGACATGCTATGATTAATGCTGCTCTCTATATGATGCTGATTTTAATGATATTTCGGTATAGACATCACTTGCTGTCCAAAATTATTCTTACCTTTTTATGTGCTGCTCTAGTCGGTTTAATTGGATTCAGCAGGATCTATTTGGGAGTCCATTATGCAGGGGATGTGCTGGGCGGATGGCTGCTCGGCCTTGCTGTATCTTCTATGATTTATCTCCTGTGGAAGAACGGTCCGCCGCCCAGACACAATTCCAAAACTGGAAGTGAGCGAATGTGAATTCATTGCAATCATGGTGCACATCTGTGCACATCTGTTACAATGGCTGTGAAATCCAGTCTGCGGGTCCACTTGCCGGTCCTTTTGACGATTGCCACAAATGATGCGCTTGCTGCATCTGCACAGAATATCGGTCGGTTGTTAAATGTAAAAAATGTGTTTTTTACACCTTTTCGGCAGGATAACCATGAGAAAAAACCTGCCTCTCTTGTTGCCGACTTTACGCTGCTTCCAAAAGCAGTAGAGGCAGCATTGGAGGGACGCCAGCTTCAGCCGGTGTTGCTGGCACCAGCGAAAAGGACTGGTGCATGACATAACTTCTGCTGAGAGCAGATTTTTTGTGCTGCCATTTTCTGACCACTGAATCAATTCTGAGCGTGTAAGCGGTACCTGATGGGGAGTGCCCAGATTGATTCAGTGGCTTTTGCTGTTTATTTTAAAGGGAAAGGGAAAAGCAGCATCGAACTCTTGTGGTATCCGGAGAATCATGGTATGATAATCATGTTGAAGTTTTACAGGAAAGGATGAACAAAACGTGCTTTATTGCCCAGTGTGTCAGGTCCTGTGTGAGGACCAATGCCCACTCTGCGGCAACCGGAAACTGGTGCAGCCAAAGGCGGAGGATCCGGCTCGTTTGGTGACGGCGCAGGGGCAACAGGCAGACCGGTTGGAAAATTTACTGCAGAGCAGGAAGATTCCCTACGAAAAACGTCCGGCACTTTCGGCTGGGGGGACCGGTGCAGCAAAAGCGTATAATTATTATGTGCCATGCTGCCGCTGGGAGGAAGGCATGAATGCTGAAACGGCCGCTTTTCCGGATGCAGACAGCGTGGGCAAAGATGCGCCGGATGTTCATCATCCGCCGGCAGGTTTGAAACCTCAGACTTACCGAGTGGGAGGAGAAGAGTTTGAAGTGCTTCCCCGTAAGAAACAGACTTTCTGGCGGGCTGTCTCCATTCTTCTTCTCATTGTTGTCGTTATTGCGGTTGTGCTTCTGACGGATGCGGCAGCGGGATGGCTGAAGAGCCTGTTTGCTTCCAAATCTGCCTCTTTTCCTTTGCAAATGATATTAAAGAACTGGAGTGTTTAAAATGAGCGATTCTTATCAGCTGGATACCCTGTGCATTCATGCCGGTTATTCCCCCAAAAGCGGGGAACCGCAGGTTTTGCCAATTGTACAGAGCACCACTTTTCATTATAACAGTGCGGAAGAGATGGGCCGCCTGTTTAATTTGGAGGATAACGGATATTTTTATTCCCGCATCAGCAACCCTACTGTCACTGCTGTAGAAGACAAGATAGCAGCACTGGAAGGCGGCGTTGGCTGTTTGGCAACATCCTCTGGTATGTCTGCCATTTTCCTTTCCGTATTGAATATCTGTAAAGCCGGAGATCATGTGGTGAGCTGTAATGCTATTTATGGCGGTGCGTTCAACCTGTTTAATAAGACAATGCGGGATATGGGAATTGACTTTACGTTTGTTCCGCCGGAAGTAACCGAGGAACAGCTGGAAGCAGCTATGAAGCCAAACACCCGCGCAGTTTACTGCGAGACTTTGACGAATCCTTCTCTTGTGGTAACCGATATTGAAATGTATGCCAGAGTAGCTCATGCACATGGCGTTCCGCTTATTGTTGACAACACATTTCCAACGCCCATTAACTGCCGCCCGTTTACCTTTGGTGCAGATATTGTGGTACATTCTACAACAAAATATATGGACGGCCATGCGGTGCAGGTAGGCGGCGCAATTGTGGACAGCGGAAAGTTCGATTGGACAAACGGAAACTTTCCAATGCTTACAGAGCCGGATGAATCCTATCATGGATTGCGCTATACCGAGCAATTTGGTAAAGCAGCCTATATTACCAAAGCACGAACGCATTTACTGCGTGATATTGGCTGTAAGCCTTCGCCGGAGGACGCATTCCTGCTGAATCTCGGCTTGGAAACACTCGCTCTGCGCATGGAGCGGCACTGTTCAAATGCTCAGAAAGTAGCAGAATATCTTGAGAAGGACAGCAGAATCAGCTGGGTCAATTACCCCGGACTGAAGAGCAGTCCGTATTACAGGCTGGCGAAAAAATATATGCCGCATGGTACCTGCGGCGTTATTTCCTTTGGGGTCAAGGGAGGGCGTGCTGCCGCTGCAAAATTCATGGAATCTCTGAAGCTTGCTTCTATGGTTGTCCACGTTGCAGATCTGCGTACTTGTGTGCTGCATCCAGCAAGTACCACACACCGCCAGCTGAGCGACGAGCAGCTGAAAGAGGCCGGTATCAGTGCGGATATGATTCGCTTGTCCGTCGGTATTGAAAATCCGGTGGACATTCTTGCGGATATTCAGCAGGCACTGGATAAAGTGGAAGCTTGAATTGTTTCCTTTAAACGGAGCACTGTCTGGCAGATTCGTTTGGCAGGCAGCGCTTTTTACTGCAGAAATTGAAATTACAGTCTTTTTTCTAAAATTTTTGGTGCATTGATTTTGATAGAATAAAAATGGAGGGATATATTTGAAAAGACAGGACTACCTATCTTGGGACGAATATTTCATGGGAGTGGCTCTGCTGGCGGAAAAGCGCAGCAAGGACCCACACACACAAGTGGGTGCCTGCATTGTGAATCAGCAGCATATTATCCTTTCAACAGGTTACAACGGTTTCCCCATTGGCTGTTCAGATGATGAGTATCCTTGGGAGCGGGACGGAAAAGAAACCAATCAGACGAAATATCCGTTTGTGGTGCATGCGGAGCTGAATGCAATCCTCAATTCCGGCGGAAAATCCCTTACGGGATCAACCATTTATGTTGACCTGTTCCCCTGCAACGAATGTGCAAAAGCAATTATTCAGTCGGGTATCAAAGAAGTGGTGTACCTGTCTGATAAATATGCCGATCAATCCACGACCATTGCCAGCAAAAAAATGCTGAGAAGTGCAGGAGTATCCATACGCCGCCTTGTTCCTCAAAGAAAAGAGATTATCTTAAACTTTTCCCATGAATGATTGATTCAACTAAAAAGAGCCTGCCAACTGGTTATTGGCAGGCTCTTACATTTTATCTTTCGGTTTTCGCAGAATGTGGATAACTAAAATTCCACACAAGACAAGGGCGATCAGGTATCCCAACAACCCCAGTACGGGAAGCCCGAGAATCTGCGGCTTCATTTCGGTGGTGCAGATAATACTGGAACCAAGAAAAAGAGAAGCAGCAATGATGCATACCACCAGTTTGTTGACCATACTATCTAATTTTTCCAGCGGCTCTTCTGAGCCGACGATCTCTAAATTGAGTTTGGTGTGCCCTTTGGAATAAGTTTTCAGGGCACTGGCAAGATAAGAGGGCAGTCGAATCCCGTTGCGCAAGCTGCCGTACAGAGCTTTTCCGTTGTGGAGCAGCTCTTTTTTAAAGTCGAATTGTTCTGCTATTTCTCCAACCATATGTGTCTTAATGATTTCAATTAGGCTTACGTTTGGGCAGCATTTCGCAATTACGCCTTCCAATGTTAAAATTCCGCGTGCCAGCATGGTAACGCTGGAGGGAATCGTAATATCAAATGAGGTGGCCAGTTGCAGCAGTTCCTGAATCATTTTGCCTAAATCCAGTTCGGAGAGACTGGCATCACCGTATTTCCGCAGGAGTTCATCAATCGCATCATAAAGACGGGAATAATCAATATACCGATGGACGGTACCGATTGTGAGCAGGCCTTCTTCCAGCTTATGCACATCATGTTCGGCGACTGCCTGAAACATGGCGCGGAATACCTGCTGATCATGTCGGGAAAGGCGCCCGACCATACCAAAATCAAGAAAGACAATTTTTCCACCGCTTACCCAAACATTACCGGGGTGGGGATCGGCGTGAAAAAAAGCATCATCCAAAATTTGTTTGGAATAGTTTTCCACAAGCTTTGTGCCAATCTCATCCATGTCATAACCGAGGGCTGTCAGACGGTCTGTGTCATCCACCGGAATGCCGTCAATATACTCCATTACGAGGATACGCTCGGTTGTTAAGTGACGATTTACTTTGGGACAGGTAACATAGGCAATGTCCTGATTCAGACGTGCAAATTCCTGTGTATGTTCAGCTTCCTGCAAAAAATTCATTTCCTGCTGGGCAACTGTCCACATTTCATCAATAATGGCGTTGAAATCCAGTGGGCTGTGAAGTGCCGGTTCTCCCATGTGACTGAGCAGACGCACTGCTCTGTGCATCAGTTTTACATCCTGCTGCATCTTTTCCCGAATACCGGACCGCTGTACTTTCACAACGACTTTTTGTCCATTTTCTTTTAGGGTTGCCTGATAAACCTGTGCGATAGAAGCCGAACCGAGCGGTTCTTTTTTAAATTCCGAAAAAATTTGTGAAATGGAACAGCCATATTCCTGTCGAATGACCTTTTCTGTTTCTGCAAAAGGTGCTGGCTGCACAGTAGCACGCAGCTTTTCAAGTTCTTCACAGTATTCCCGTGGCAGGATATCACTGCGCATGGACATCACCTGCCCAAGTTTGACATACGTTGGGCCAAGATCCTCCAACACCCTGCGCAGTTTTACCGGAGTCAAACCATGCAGAACATTATGCCGCCGCAGGACACTGAGCAGTTCCCGCAGGCGGGCTGTACTGCTGATGAAATCGGAATCTTTCATTTCATGCTGTCGAGCTGTTCCAGCTTCGCTTTCAGTTCAGCACGTTGCTCCGGAGTCATTTTTTCTACTTTGTTCAGAATTTCTTTTTCTGATTCTTCAGACGAGGATCCTTTTTCCTTGTTCTTTTCAGCAGCTTTCTGTTTGAGTTCTTCATTAAGGACTTTTCCCTGTGAAACCGTCAGCTCGCCTCTGCTTACCAAGTCGTCTACAATTTCTTTACTTTTTTCTGCAGTGACTGCAGCGGCACCAATTCCTGCCAATACAATTTTTTTCAAATCTCCACTGATATTCATAAAAATACCTCCTTGTTCAATATAAAAGGACGTTGATGAGAAACTGTTACCTAACCGGTTTCTTTTCTTAGCATAGCACAGGCTGCGTACAATAAAAAGTCCATCCTGAGAAAATTTAGAAATTGTACACAAAGTGCAGGTCCTTTGCAGATCTTGTCCTTTACGAAGACAGTTTAAAATTCCATTGCGAATATTTTTCTCAGCTTTGAGCAGACTATGCAGCGGAGGTGTTATTTTATGAGTCCAAAAGAATTAACTTATATCGAAGATGCACTTAATCATGAACAGTTTCTGAAGAATCAGTGTGAGAACGCTGCCTCTATGATAACAGATCAGCAGCTCAAACAAAGCGTGCAGCAGATGACCAACAAGCATCAGCAGATCTTTCAGCAGTTTTATGACTTGATCTAAGGAGGAACAAAACAATGGATGATAAAAACACGATGGAAAATCTGCTTCTTACGGAAAAGAATGCATGTGATCTCTATTTTCACGGCAGCATTGAATCCGGCACACAGAATGTCAATCAGGCATTTACCAAAGCGCTTCAGGATTCCCTGACGCTCCAAAGTGACCTTTACAAAAAGATGTCCGAAAAAGGCTGGTATTCTGCACAGCAGGCACCGCAGCAGCAGATGCAGCAGGTCAAACAGAAATTCTCTTGCTCTCAGCAGGGCTGATTGTTCGGAAAAAATAAAGAAAGGGCAGCTGATCAGGTGCTTATGGCACCAAAATCAACTGCCCTTTTTCTGCTGGGTTCTGCACAACTCTGCGGGTTACGCATATTCTAATAAAGAAACTTGCAGCTGAAAGGGGTTTTCAAAACATGTGTGGAATTGCCGGATGGATTGATGGGGAACGGTATTTGCCGGATCAGCAGACCGTTTTGGATAATATGTCAAAAACACTGCAGCGCCGAGGTCCGGATGATTCTGGCCAGTATCTGGAACCGAATGCCTGTCTGCTGCATCGAAGGCTGGCAGTTGTTGACCCTGAAAACGGCCGTCAGCCGATGATTGCTCAAGCAGGTAATGAAACTTACGCACTTGTTTATAATGGCGAGCTGTATAATACCGACGAGTTGCGCAGCCAGCTGGAACATATCGGCTGTACTTTTCAGACACACAGTGATACGGAAGTCTTGCTGAACGCTTATGCAATGTGGGGAAAGAACTGTTTGTCAAAGCTTAACGGTATTTTTGCATTTGCTGTTTGGGAAAAGAACAGCAGAAGGCTTTTTGCTGCCCGTGACCGGATGGGTGTTAAGCCTTTCTACTATTATGAATACCCGGACGGTTTGATTTTCGGTTCGGAAATTAAAGCACTGTTGGCAAATCCGCTGGTGGAACCCGTTGTAGATGAAGACGGCTTAAATCAGATCTTTCTGTTGGGGCCTGGTGCTATTCCGGGCAAGGCCGTTTATCGCGGCATGAAGGAGCTGGCTCCCGGCTATTGTATGACCTTTACGCCGGGAAACGGGGTCCATCTCCACCGTTGGTGGAAACTTCTTGCACGGGAACATACGGAAGATGAAAAAACGTCGATTGAACATGTGCGTGCACTTTTAACAGACAGTATTCGCCGCCAGCTGGTATCAGATGTTCCTCTTTGTACATTGCTTTCCGGCGGATTGGACAGTTCCATTATTTCAGCAGTCGCCGCAGAGGAATATCGCAAGCAGGGACGGCAGCTTACAACTTATTCGGTCGATTATGTTGACAATGCCAAATATTTTCAGCGTAACCGGTTTCAGCCGGCACCAGACAGTGAATATGTCGGGGAAATGGCAGATGCCATCGGTTCACACCACCAAAATGTTATATTGGACAATGCCGCGCAGGCGGATGCTTTGCTGGATGCTGTGCGTGCACGCGACTATCCGGGTATGGCAGATATTGATTCTTCTTTGCTGTTGTTTTGCCGGGAAATTAAAAAAGATTTTACAGTCGGACTTTCCGGCGAATGTGCAGATGAAATTTTCGGGGGGTATCCTTGGTATCATCGGGAGGAAATCTTATTTGAAGATACATTTCCGTGGTCACGCTCCGTCGATCTGCGCAAAAGTATTCTGCAGCCGGATGTTTTAAAAGGGGACAGCGCAGGGTATGTTCGTGCAGAATATTTAAAGACGGTAAACGATACAGAAAAATTAGCGGGAGAAAGCAAAAAGGAAGCACGCATGCGGGAAATGTTCCGGCTCAACACCGACTGGTTTATGCAGACACTGCTGACCCGGAAGGACCGGATGTCTATGTACAGCGGTGTGGAAATGCGTGTCCCGTTCTGTGACCATCGGTTAGTGGAATATACCTATAATCTTCCGTGGGAGTTAAAGAGTCTGCATGGCAGAGAAAAGGGCATCCTGCGGCAGGCGTTTCATGATATTCTTCCGGAACGGATTGCATGGCGAAAAAAGAGTCCTTATCCCCGTACGTTCAGCCCAGCCTATTTCAGCCGAGTCATGGAGCTTTTCCAGCAGGAGATGGAAGAGGGCAGCCCACTAAAAGACATGCTGAATTTTAACCGTCTGCAAGAACTGGCAGAGCATCCAAATGACCTGAAAGAACCATGGTATGGGCAGCTGATGCGTGTGCCGCAAATCTTTGCGTATCTGCTGCAGATTCATTGGTGGATGAAGGAAAATCATGTGCGGATTGTGTAGTGCTTTGAAAAGAATCATATAATCGAATTGCAGCGTTCGGAATTCATGATGAATCCTGAACGCTGTTTTTATGATAAAAATCAGACGTGAATTGCAAGCGAAACACATGTATAGAACGGCAGCCGCAGTTCAGATGCTGTCAAGAAATGCGTCAAAAAGCTCTTTTAGGGTTGGCAGATCCTACTGTTGGATTCGTGTTGTACTCCTGTCCATCAGTATCAAGTGCAACTCCATTTGCATCATATTGATACAATGCATCTGAAGAAACAACTTTTTGCGGCTGTGGCTTTGTTGAGGAAGCCGTTGTTGAAGATGTGTCTGCAGCATAAACTGGCAAAGAACTGATTACAGTAGCTGCACACAGAAAAACTGCAACCAGTTGTTTGAGTTTCGTTTGTATTTTCATAGTTTCCCTTCCTTTTTGTTAATATCTATTTTTATTATATGTTATTTTTTATTTATTCATTTGTTTCTTGATTGTGATATAAAAAAAGCTTGCAAATAGGTTTCTTCCTAATTGCAAGCTTTCTTTATTTTTTTGATGTGATATTGAACTTACTTTTGTATTTGAAAGTGTGATTAGTTGAGATAGACATACACGAATGTTGTATCTGAATCACTCTTGAGATTATTTAAGCCAGCTTCTCTCATACAATATTTTCCTTTCATATTAGGACTGGATTCTGAAATAACTGCATCATTATTGGGTAATAATTTTTCGATATAAATCACATGGTCTGAATCTTTATGCCTTAAATAGAAAAGCAATGAATTTGCTTTAGGAGTTGTTCCATAAGAAATATGATGTATTTTGAAATAGTCTTTATATGTAGAGTAATCGAATATACCAAAAACAATAGAATCAATCTTTGAAGCTTTTGACTTACCATTAATTTCGACAGCACGGCCATACGCATATGTGCTACACATTGGGATACCTCTAAACATATCATATACGGAGCTTTCAATATTAGGTAAGAATGTTGTCCCAGCTGAAAATGCTAAACTGGACTGTCCGTTGATGTTTACATACACACCGGTTTCCTGATAGCCATCCCCATTGCTGGTCCAGTGATTATTTGTAAAACTGTTATCTGCATCTTCATCAAACATTGTTTCTGAATATTTATAGTCCGAGTCCAGATTTTGTGTTCCAACTGGCCAAGCTCTCAGGCCATAAGGCGCACGTCCATAACTAGCTGTTCCTGTGCCAACAAAAACGTCATCAACGTAATACCTTTCAGCAGGTACCCAATCAAAGGTACGCAGTGTAGTATGCTGGATATCCAGTGGAATGGCTTTCATGGTAAAAGTCACGATTTTATTGTTTCCGGATATCTTACTGGAAGTCTGCGAAATGTCCACAACGCTGCCGTTTCCGGAAGATGCAGTGACCGAATTATTCTTATTTGTTGTTACCGTAAAAGTGTACGGTGTATCCGAATGATAATGAAGCAATTGATATTTTGAGATGCTGCATTTGTAAGGTGCAGTGCTGGAAGTGTTATCCGTTTTCTTGGCCTGTTCGTTTTCCACGCAGAAAGCATGATATGCCTTATTGTTGGCATTGACATAGATACCTGTTTTTGCGCCCACATTGGCAATCGGGGTTACATAGTATTCCTGTATCTGCTGTCCGTTTTTGTATGTCGTTTCTCCTACTTTGGAAACTACAACCGAACCAGAGTTTCCGGATGTCACATTTATAAAATCTCTGGCACTTGCCGTTACCTGAAAAGTATAGTTTGAAAGAATAGGCACTTTTACTGTTGAGGGAGCACTACAGGTAAACGGCAGTGCTGTCACATTTACTGTCAGAACTTTTTGGCCGTTTAGAGAAATGTTTGCTGTAGAATCAGCGGCTCCATTTGCAAGTAATTCATAAGTGGTTTCCTGATTTTTGTAATCCTCAATCGTCTGGACCTTGACAGCATTTGAATCCGAAGTCAAGGTTGGTTTTGTCTGAGAGTAAACCGTCACATAGGATGCTCCGCCACTAGGCAGACTGCTGGTTACTGTTTTATCATCGGAAAGGACTTTATGAGTGCCAGTGTTTTCAATCAGCATGGCCGAAACATCTGGATTTTTACCAAGCTGGTATTGAATGTTCTTCTGATAGGGAGAGCTGTTTTTTTGCATGGACTGAATGTAAAGCACCTTATATGCGATACCATTGTAATTAACATAAACACCAACGGTCTTGCCAGAGTTACCAACTGGTGTTACCCGAAAGTTCTGGACCAGCTTTCCGTTAATGGTTTTTGTATTTCCGTCCTTGGATACACTCAACGTGGAAGAATCCGCAGAATTGGCATCGATTGAGGACCCCAATTCCCCTTGGATTTGAAACACATAACTGGAACCGATGTGCATCCCCAGATTGATAGTAGTATCGCACCAGAACGGCCGTTCCGTATTTGTCACTTTCAAAAGAGCCTGTCCGTTTAGGGAAACATTGGCAGTTGCTCCGACTACACCGCGCGCAAAGACTTCATAGGTCGTTTTTCCGTTGGATTGGCTGAGCGTAAAAATCTGTACGGCATCTGTATCTGTCGTCAGGGTAGGGGATGTGTTTCCATTGACTGTCACAATGATTTTCTGGCCTATGGCAATTCCCACATCCTGTGCGGTACCTGGCGTGAGTACTGTATCCTTTTTCTGAACATTTGTCATAACAACTTCCGCAAGCTGGCTCTCCTGAGAAGTCACTGTACGGGAACTGCTCGTATCGTTTGCCGCAAATGCAGACATTGCGGTTGTTGGGATAATCATTGCTGCACAAAGGGCAATTACAATCATCCGCTTCAAAAGTTCTTTTTTCATAACTAACTCTCCTTCACTTTTACTTTTTTACTTTTTACATTTTTTACTTTTGGGGTTGACATTTTACACTCACTATACGATAATTCTGTTGTAAGATAGTGATAAAAAATTCTAAAATTTCAAACTGTGGCCTGATGTTTCGGAACGAAATTCAATAGTATTCAGTTTTGAATGGGGAAGTGTGCAGGACAATTTGCGACGTGTTTCAATACGATCGCTTTTTATGGCCGCAGTTAAAATATTTTGTGGAGTTAAGTAGAATTATGCATATAACAAAGTATAACACCGGAAAAACTATTTGTCTATATTTGGCATACACATGAGATGCTTTTCTTCATTATAAATATTTTTGTAGAGATTCCAACTTTTTGAATCCGGCAGCCATGACCGTGGAGAAGAAGATAACGGGCCGTGCTGATCCGGAAAATCGCAAATCAAAAAAGAACAATTCTCCGGATTTTCCACCAGATAATAGAAGACCAGCCCCAATATTCAAAAAAGAGCTGATAACGCTGTGTGAACTATTGGTTTTATGTAGTGCCTTAACAGTAACAATAATAAGTAAAAGCGTTCGGAAATCAGTTTCAATTTCCAAACGCTTTTTTATGCCTGCTCAACGACAAAAATCCCCGGAATCCGCATTCCTATGCGATTTCCGGGGATAACATTTTGGTGCGCGAGACGGGACTTGAACCCGTACGTCATACAACACACGCCCCTCAAACGTGCCTGTCTGCCAATTCCAGCACTCGCGCATTTCAGCAACGTGTTATATTATAGCACTAAAACAAGGAGAATGTCAACGGCATTTCACTGAAATAAGCTGAAATATTTTCACACAGACTCCATTTCCATTTCCGCAATGGGACCGAAGGGGTCGTCAACGGAAAAGTTGTGTCCTCTCTGTTTTGTCACCATCCGGCGTGCATTTCTTCTTCCACCGAATATAGCATGTTGCTGAATAAGGGATAAAAAGCTGTTTTACAGCTAATTTGAGATTGGAGGAATCAAAATAGGGACCTTTACTGTGAATATCACAGTTTTACTTCTTTTCCTTCTTTAATCCACTCGCGATATTCCGCAACTGCTGCGAAAAATACATCTCCGGAAGAGTTGAGTGCAGTTTCACAGGCATCCTGAATCACTCCAATGATGAACCCGACTCCGACTACCTGCATTGCAATGTCGTTGGAAATACCAAAAGAGGCACATGCCAGTGGAATCATTAGCAGAGACCCCCCTGCGATACCGGATGCTCCGCATGCAGCCAGCGTTGAGAGAGCACTCAAAAATAAAGCAGTCGGAATATTTACGGGAATTCCAAGTGTATGTACAGCGGCTAAAGTCATCACCGTTATCGTTACGGCAGCTCCATTCATATTGATGGTAGCCCCCAATGGAATGGAAACAGAATACATATCCTTATCAAGTCCTAATTTTTCACAAAGGTCCATATTAATGGGGATGTTAGCTGCAGAACTGCGGGTGAAAAATGCAGGCAGCCCACTTTCTTTCAAGCACCGAAGTACCAAGGGATAAGGATTCCGCTTTAAACAAATTGTTGCAATCGCCGGATTTGATACAAATGCTACGAACAAAATACAGCCGACCAAAATTGCAATCAATTTTCCGTAAGTCACAAAAATTTGCAGACCGCTTGTGGAAATTGAATGATAAATTAATCCCATGATTCCAAAAGGCGCAAAACTGATAATCCACCGAACAATTTTTGAAATTGCGTCAGAAAGATCTACCAAGATTTGTTTCGTGCCAGAAGATGCAGCCCGCAGTGCTAATCCAATCAAAATTGCCCAAACGAGTATACCGATATAATTGGCATTTGCTAAGGAACTGATTGGATTTGCAATGATATTTTGCAGCAAATTTGAAAAGACTTCCCCAATTCCACTGGGCGCGGTTTGTGCTACCTTCGTTTGTGTAAAGGTAAGTGTAACGGGAAATAGAAAACTAACGAAAGTGGCTATTACTGCTGCCGTTAACGTACTAATCATGTATAGCAGAATGACCGTTGCAAATTTACGGCCGAACTTGCCAGTAGCCTGCGCAATCGAACTACAAACCAGTACAAATACTAAAATTGGTGCTATTGCCTTTAATGCACCAACAAACACGGTTCCCAAAATACTTAGCCAGCCGATTTTTGGGAAGATGAGTGCTAAAAGGACGCCTATGACAATTCCTCCGGCGATACGCACAATCAAATTTATACTGTTCCATTTTTGAACCAACTTCTTCACATTTTTCACCTTATCCTTATAAGAATAGACACATAAAAATAAACGCAAAATGCTGACCATTCACTTGGTACAGCAATTGCGTATATTACAAATTCTCTTATATTTGTGCAATAGTGGAGCAGATTTGCATTCCTTTATCGTATTTCACTATTTTGTTTTGGTTCGATCAGATGAAAACTTACGGAATATAAAAAACAAGATGGATCAAACTTTTTATTGCTTTTAAAAGATTTTCATCATTGCAGTCATGCAAAATAGTTATTCTTTCAAACATTGCTTTTCATTATAATACCACTTTAAGCTGTGAAATTCAATAACTGCATCAAATGGACTGTCTGTATTCAATTTGACAGTCTATTTGATATCATGATTATTTCCCTGCAGGCGGTGCAGTGTATTTGCTTTTTCAAAAGTCAATATTTTTTTACTCGTTACTAAAAGGAACAAATTTATAGGCACAAATCATACAATATAGAGTGAATATTACAAATTTGTTTATTGACAGAAACTTTTCATGCAGGTATAATCAAAAAAAGGTAATATTTTCTGGAAAATTTGAATGAAAAATATTTTTTGGATTATTGAAATTACCTCTTGCAAATTATGCAGTGAGGAGGAAATATTTGTGAAATTTTCCTTTCCTAAGATAGAGCTTCATCTGCATTTAGATGGTTCTTTGGTTTTAGAAGATACCTGGGAAATGGCTCTGCAGCAGGGACTGGTGAAAAAAGAAGACGGTTTTGAAAGCTTCCGACGCAGGATGCAGGTTCCACAAACCTGTAGAAATCTTGCAGATTATCTGAAATGCTTTCAGCTGGCAGATGCCGTTTTACAAACACCGGAAGCGTTGGAACGAGCTTCCAGAAGCCTTTTGCTGCAGCTTTCCCGGGAAGGCATTATTTATGCGGAAGTCCGTTTTGCGCCGCAGCTTCATTGTGAAAAAGGCATGACGCAGGAACAGGCAGTACAGGCAGTTCTGCGCGGTGTAAAACGTGCGGAACGGGAAACGCAGATTAAAGCTGGGGTATTGCTGTGTGCGATGGTGACAACAGGGAAGCCGGATGTGGATCAGCAGAATGAGCGTACTTTCCGCCTTGCGGCAGAATATCGGAAAGAGGGTGTAGCCGGTGTGGACTTAGCTGGTGCAGAAACGGCACGCCCGATGGAGGATTTTCGTACCCTGTTCCAGCTTGCCTCCGCCCTAAGTCTTCCCTTTACGATTCATGCGGGAGAAGCGGGGGGACCGGAAAATGTGCGCACGGCTGTAAACTTTGGGGCCCGGCGAATAGGACATGGCTGCAGTGCGATTCGTTCTCCTGCTGTGATGGATTTACTGAAGAGAGAAAAAGTTACCTTGGAAATGTGCCCGACCAGCAACCTGCAAACCTGTGCAGTTCCATCTCTGCAGGAACACCCCATCCGGCAATTTGCGGAGCTTGGGATTCCGGTGACAGTGAATACAGATGACAGCACCTGCTCCAGCACAACTTTGGATCAGGAGTATGAAAAGGTGATGAGTCTCGGCTTTACGCAAAGAGACCTTATAAAAATGAACTGCAATGCAGCAAGAGCAGCATTCCTGCCTGAAAAAGAAAAGGCCGTCCTTTTAGAGCGGCTGCAGGCATGGCTATAAATGGTTTTAAAGCTTCCATTTAAAAAGTAAGACACCGCAGATCATGAGTGCCACCCCAATGAATTTCTGCCAGCCGAATGGAATGTGTTCGGCGCCAAACCAACCGAATGCATCGATCATGGCAGCGGCGACTAACTGTGAAATTAGGATGATGCTCACGGCAATTGTCGGCCCGAGTCCCTTGATGGCCAGCATAACGGTAATGGTAATTACAATGCCAAGTATGCCGCCCATCAGGTACACTTTATTAGTACCGGATGTCGCGGCAAGGTTGCCTGTCCCCAAAAATAATACCGCTAAGACGGACAGAAGAAATGCGATCCCCTGTACAATCATGTTGGCTTCATAAAGGCCAACCCGCTCTCCAAGACGCGTATTCATGACTCCTTGCACGCTCATGGCAATGCCGGCCAGCAAGCTGCAGATGAAACCCAGCAAATCTGTCACCCCTGATATGAAAATTTGATTACTAACAATTTTCCCTGCAGGGGCGAAAAAATGCAGCTTTTTGCCGATAAAGGTTTTTCAGTATATTGTCGACTTCCTTTGCTAAAATTCATGTTTACATTTTATAGAAAATTATGTATACTTATGGAAATAAAAGCACAGTATGCCGAAGAAACTGGGATACTGCAGGAAAGGCGGTCTTAGCAATGCCACGTAGAAAAAAAGAGGAAAATATGTCTTTTGAAGAGCGGATTCAGCAGGTGGATCAGCGGATTGCAGACTGTAAAGAAACGCTTGTTTCCTTAAAAAGTCAACGAAAATCGCTTGAAACTGCCCGCGATAGCGAAGCCATGCAGAGCATTTATGAGCTCATCAAAGCGTCCAACATGAGCCCAACGGAATTTTTAACAGAATTGCAAAGAAAGACTTCCTTACAGGAGATAGAAGAGTGACTTAAAAATGGATCTGAAATCCGCGTTCACCATGCTGATCAGGGATTGTCTGGTATTTTAGTGGGTCAACTTCTGCCCACCGGTTTCCGTGCTGCACGTCTTTTAGAAATCGGTTTAACTTCCAGATGCTGCCCTGTGCTTCTATGGAGACACTGGAATCCCATTCGTTTTTTACCCAGCCGGTCAGTCCAAGGTGTGTCGCGGACTGACTTACATAATATCGAAAACCGACGCCTTGTACAACTCCGGTCACTTTTATTGCATATCGCAATTCAATGCACATCCCTTTCATTTTTTTCATAACCTATTTTATTATACGCAGCATGAATAGCTGTTTGCAAGTTTAAGTGAATCCGGTGTTTTATCACTGTGATATAGCTAGGAGAGAAGAGATTATGCGAAAAAAAGAGCCCAAAGGAAGATATGCTGCGCTGATTACGGCAGTAATGCTGATGATTGGTATGTTTACACCGGTGCATGCTGCTGAGAAGAGCAGCACTTTACCCAATGAAACGGTACCCGTTTCTTCTCAAAGCAGTTCGTCTGCTTTGCCGTCCGAAAAGATAAACACGGAGCCTGTCTTGGAACTGAACCGCAGTTCCTTGTTCTTTGGCGAACCCGGTACTGTCCATTCCTTCACAGCCCAAGCCTCTAAGGATGCAGTATTGACAATTTCCAGTTCTAATCCGGAAGTTGCCCAAGCCCAAATTGGGGAATGGGATGAACAGCAGGGGGGATTTATCTGTACAGTTTCAGCAGAAGCTGCAGGGAAAACAACCATTACGGTAACGGATGGAAAGGTTGTCAGGGAGCTTTCTGTAACTGTGGCCGAAAAAGCGGCTGGCAGCAACATTGCTGTTTGGTTAGATACGACCTGCCGCTATACATTTAAAGGAATCGGGAAAAGCTATACCGTTAAAATTTGTACAACACCGGATGCAGTTCCCCAATGTACCAGCATGGATCCTTCTGTCATGACCGTTTCCAAACCGGTATGGAGTAGTAAAGCTAAAGGCTATTTCTGCACGCTGACTTCGGTTGGAGAAGGCGACGCGGCGTTGGCCGTACAGGCTGGCGGAACCAGAAAAGTCCTGAACGTATCAGTCGTGATTCCTCCTGTGTACCTGTGGGCAGATACTTCTTCCTATCAGTTTGGCTCTTACGGCCAATCCTATATTGTTTTCATGCGCACATCCCCAGATACAAGGCCGGTGGTTACCAGCGACGATCAAACGGTTGTGACAGCGGGACTGCCTGTTTGGGATCAAAATGTAAAGGGCTATCTCTGTCGGCTGACAGCTGGAAAAGAAGGGGAAACGGTTGTTACAATTACCGCAGGAAAAACAGTGAAGAAAATTCCGATAAAAGTTGCTTATCAGCCTGCAGCCATTTATCGGGATACATATTCTTACAGATTTCAGACACCGGGTCAGGAATATACCATGCTTTTCCGCACCGCAGGTAATCTGCCTTTGCAGATTACCTCCTCCAATCAAGATTCAGTGACAGTTGGAAGTATCAACTGGAATGCCAAATGGAAGGGCTATCTTTGCACCATGCGAGCAGGGGGAAAAGCGGGCAGTGCTGTTGTGACGGCGACCGTGGGAAGTTCTTCTGTAACAATCCCCGTTACGGTGGATTTAAAACCTGTACCCATTTCGTTGGATACCACTTCTTATCATTTCTATTATCGTGGTCAGCATTATACGCTGTTGACGAAAGTTTCAGCTTCTGTTCCTGCCTTGATTTCTTCCACGGATTCTTCTAAAATCTCAATTCAAACTGTGCAGAAAGGGAACGGTGTTTATTTAACGAACATCACGGCTCTTCAAGAAGGACAAGCGGATGTTATTGTGCGGGCAGGAAGTCGTGCCGCGCATATGTCTGCACAGGTCAGCTTTGTACCGATTCAAATTACTGCGAGTGAATCAAGCCACCGTTTTTCCAATCTTCACCAAAGCTGTACAGTTCTGTTTCATACTTCTTATAATCTTGCACCGCAAATTTCCACTTCCAACAGTTGGATTGCTTCTGCTCAAAGTCTTGGATGGGATGCAGGGCGAAAAGGTTACCTTTGCCGCGTTACCTCAACCGGTACAGGGGCTGCTGCTATTACAGCCCAAATTGGCCGTGCAGCCTCCAGTACAATCCACATTACAGTGACTTGTCCGGACCCAATGCTGTTGCGGGCGCAAAATTACAACAGCAGCACAGGCTATTTGTTGCTGGTCGATACAGCGCACCATAAAGTGGGTGTCTACAGAGGCCGGAAGGGCAGCTGGAATCAGGTATATAAATGGGACTGTGCAAATGGCGCGGCAGCGACGCCAACTGTTAAAGGGCAATTTCAAGTTGGGAGCCGCGGTTATTATTTTGACTCTGGCTATGTTCGGTGCTTTTATTATACGCAGATTTATGGCAACTACTTGTTTCACTCGGTTCTCTATCGGCAGACATCTTATCCGGCTGTTGTGGTTGACGGACGTGTCGGGATGGCATTATCCCATGGCTGTGTCCGGCTGAAACTGGAAAATGCGAAATGGATTTATCAGAATATTCCGTATCGTACAAAAGTAGCTATTTACTAATTTAAAACGATAGTACAAAAGAAAAGGAAGAACTGCCATGGAAGGCTTTTGCCTTTATGGCAGTTCTTTTCGAATACAAAAAATTTGTTTTCGTGTGCATGTTCTCTTTAGTTCTGGGCGATACTTTCAGAAAAGGGCTGAAAACGGCGCAGACGTTTAACAGCATCAGGAATAATCTGCAGCAAACGTTCAATTTCTTCTTCGGTGTTTTGTATGTCGAGTGAAAAGCGGATCGAACTGCGTGCCTGTTCATTACTAAGACCGATTGCCAGTAAAACATGGCTGGGGTCTGTACTGCCGGCTGCGCAGGCAGAACCGGAAGAAGCGTAGATGCCTGCCTGATCCAGCAACAGCAGCAGGGCTTCCCCGTCAATGCCGTCAAAGCGGAGATTCAAGTGACCGGGCAGACGGTTGTTCCCTCCGTTGCGGAAACAGCCGGGTATCGAATTTAACAGGCCGTTTTCCAAACGATCACGCAGAGCTTTTACCCGGGCAATATTTTTCAACAGAAAAGCACTGCGTCCTTTTAGCGCAGCTGCCATCCCAACAATTCCGGCAACATTTTCTGTACCGCCGCGGTGTGCCTGTTCTTGCGCACCACCATCCATAAAGATTTCCGGGTACAGTCCGCGGCGGATATAAAGTGCACCTGTTCCTTTGGGTCCGCCGAATTTGTGTGCCGAAAAGGAGAGCATGTCTATTTTTTGTTGATGAACTTGAATGGGCAAATGTCCCACCGCCTGTACGGCATCTGTGTGAAAGGGGATACCATGTTTGCGGCAGACAGATGAACATTCTTCAATGGACTGAATCGTTCCGAGTTCGTTATTTGCATACAGGATGCTGACCAGTGCGGTTTCCGGTGTAATCGCTGCTTCCAGCTCATCCGGCCGGACCATTCCATCGGAATGAACCGGCAAATAGGTGGCGGAAAATCCGTAATGCTCAAGTGCTTTACAGGTATGCAGAACTGCCGGATGCTCGAAAGCGGACGAAATGATGTGTTTCCTGCCTTTTTTCGCTTGTTCTCGGGCCATTCCCTTAATCGCCCAGTTGTCACTTTCGGTGCCGCAGGATGTAAAGTAAATTTCTTCCGGGGATGCGCCAAGGCAATCTGCAATACTGTCACGTGCCTGCTCCACAGCTTTACGTGCTTGACGGCCAAGTGAATAGAGGGCAGAGGGATTTCCATATGCGCTTGTTAAAAACGGCTGCATAGCAGTCAGCGCTTTATTAGAAAGTGGGGTGGTTGCTGCATTGTCCACATAAATGGGATGTTGCAAGTCTAATTTCCCCTTTCCTTTATCCGTGTCCATTGTGCCACAGCCAGTTTGTCGCAGCGCTCATTTTCAGGATGGCCTGCGTGACCTTTCACCCATACAAAAGTAACTTTGTGTTTTTCTAGAAGTACCAGAAGATGTTCCCAAAGATCGCGGTTCAGAGCCGGTTTGCCATTCGATTTTTTCCAGCCGCGTCGCTGCCAAGAACGTACCCAGCCTTTGCTAACGGCATCGCAGACATACCGGCTGTCAGTGGCTAAGCAAACTTCACATGGTTCTTTTAGGCAAGAGAGGGCTTCGATGACTGCGGTCAGTTCCATCCGGTTATTGGTCGTATTGCGTTCGCCGCCGGAAATTTCTTTTTCTGCTTTTCCATAGCGCAGAACAGCGCCCCATCCGCCGGGACCGGGATTGCCGGAGCAGGCTCCGTCTGTGAAAATTTCAAGATGCTTCATCTGGTTCCCTTCCTTTTTCAAAACAGGGTGCAGCAAGGCCTCAATGCCTTTCTGCTTTGTACAGAAATTTATCTTTGGAGAGATTTACTATTCAGTATATCACAAAAATTCTCCTGCAGCAAAGAAGCGGCCGGTTATGCTCTTGACACTGGAAAGAATTCACGCTATTATAAAAATAAATCATTCTTGTTGGTGTGTTATTATTTCTATTACGGATATGGAAATGCAATTTGGAATATTCTATCGGATTATTTTTTTATATATTTGATATAGATGTATTTATTATTTTAATTCAATTCATAAATAAAAGTATGGGTTCGTCAAGTTTGAATTTCAGCGCAGATGCGCTTTTTTGCAATTGACAGAGCGAATCGGTTGACAGCTGATTCGGAACGGTGGGGTTTTCGGCTTTTGCAGCAGAAATTCTGCCGCTTTTCTTTGTTGCAGGAATTTCAGCCAAGATGACAATTTCTATTTTTGCAAGTCAGTGAATTGGTTTTCTCTCGATTGAATCTTGAGCTAAACTTTCAAATAGCGAAGAATCGAGTAAATCGTAAATAACAAATTGAGATTTTTAGTCGCTGCTAATTTTAGGATTGCAGCGGGGAGAATTCCTACTTTCTTATTGTATTTGTAATTTGTACACAAATTTTTATTACTGTTTATCGAACTGGATAGTTCATCCTGATCAGGATGATACTGAAAGGTGGAGGACTGCTTTTCAGGAAACGAATTATGGAGATTTGATATCCCGATCCTGCAGCGGATACGGTACAAAGGGATGTCTGAAGATCATATATACATAAAAAATATTGGAATGCTTGTCTGCTGTGTAACTTTTAAACAGAAAGATGTATGCATCCATAAAAATGGAGGTTTTTTTGTGTCAGAAGATAAAAATGACAGAAGTGTTCAGCATGACTTGGCGCAGAACTCTGTCTCAGGGCAGGAACAGCAGCGTCAAAAACCGGCCGATCAGGTAATCGGTGGAGAAACAATTGCGGCACCGGTTCCTGCCCCACAGCAGCCGCACCGTCCGCGGCGCCCGCGCCGAGCGCCGAAGAAGCTGCCGACACAGCAGAATGCAGCACATGGTGAAGAAGCTGCGCATGCTCAGACAGGTCTGCAGCAACCAGTCAAGCGGCGCCCGCGCCGCCCGCGTTCCAAGCGCGAAAGTTCTTCCAAGCCAATCATCCGCATAGCATTTCTCGGAGGGCTGAATGAAATTGGCAAAAACATGACGCTTTTTGAATGCCAGGGAGATATGTTCCTGCTGGACTGCGGCATGGCTTTTCCCAATGATGATATGCTGGGGGTGGACTTGGTCCTGCCCGATTTTACCTATGTGGAAAAGAATGCCAGCCGCATTAAAGGAATTGTTCTTACGCACGGACATGAAGATCATATCGGCGGGCTGCCCTATCTGCTGAAGAAAGTCAATTTACCGCTCTATGGTACACCACTTACCCTTGGACTTGTCAAAGGCAAACTTAAGGAGCACGGACTTGCGAATAAAGTCAAAATGTTTGTCACCAATCCGGGAGATACGGTTCGCTTTGGCTGCATGAGTGTGGAGTTTATTCATGTGAACCATTCCATTCCGGACGCAGTCGGCCTTGCGATTCATTCTCCGGCAGGTACGATTGTGCATACAGGGGATTTTAAGATTGACTGTACACCGGAATGGGGAGAAATGATAGATCTTGGCCGGTTTGCGGAACTTGGCCATGAGGGCGTTTTGGCTCTGATGGCAGATTCCACAAATGCAGAGCGGCCCAGCTTTACCCAGACAGAGCAGAAAATTGCCCGTTCATTTGAGAGCATGTTTCAGCGCGCGGAGCATAAACGTATTATTGTGGCAACCTTTGCCAGCAACATCAGCCGTGTGCAGCAGATCGTGGACTGTGCGGTCAAGTACGGCCGCAAGGTTGCTTTATCCGGCCGCAGCATGGTCAATGTTATGAGTATCGGCGTGGAAATGGGTTATCTGCATGTGCCGGAGGGCGTATTAATTGATATTGACCTAATCAATAAATACCCTAAAAATAAAATTGTGCTGATTACCACGGGCAGTCAGGGTGAGCCGATGAGCGCTTTGTCCCGCATGGCTTTTGCGGACCACCGCAAGGTGGAGGTTGGGCCGGATGATTTCATCATCATTTCTGCCCGCCCGATTCCCGGAAACGAAAAAAGTGTCGGCAATGTCATTGATGAGCTGATGAAGCGCGGCTGTGAAGTGGAATATGGCTCGATGTATGAAGTCCATGTTTCTGGTCATGCATGTCAGGAAGAGCTGAAACTGATGCAGGGCATCGTGAAACCAAAGTATTTTATTCCTGTCCACGGGGAACAGAAGATGCTGCATCAGCATGCAAAATTAGCATATTCGATGGGAAAGCGGCCGCAGGATGTCTGCATTGCGGACATCGGGGATGTGATTGAAATCAGTGCGGACCATATGAAGCGTTTGCCGGGTGCAGTCCCTGCAGGCAATGTGCTGGTGGATGGTCTCGGCGTCGGCGATGTAGGTAGTATTGTCCTGCGAGACCGCAAACGGCTCTCAGAAGATGGCCTGATCGTTGTGGTCTGTACTATTTCTTCGGACAACGGCCATGTCGTTTCCGGTCCCGATGTTGTTTCCCGCGGATTTGTTTATGTGCGGGAAAATGAAAATCTTATGGATGATGCAAAAGACTTAGTCTTTAAAGTCTTGGAACAGTGTGCTGACAATGATATTCATGACTGGGGAACGCTTAAAACCAATATTAAGGATTCTCTGTCTCGTCTGCTGTATGACCGTACCCGCCGGAGCCCGATGATTCTGCCTATTATTATGGAAGTCTAAGTTTAAGTTGGCTGGAGTTTGCAGAAAAGCAGGAAAAAGTGTATAATGTGTCCGAAATCAATGCTGTGCAGAGTTTTCAGCATTGGCCTGCCTTACTTTCAGGTGAAATTGGGAAACAGACATTCGTCTGGCAAGAATGAGGGAACCTGCTGTGAGAAAAAAGATCTGGTCTGCTTCACCGGTGTTTTTTATCCTGTCGGGAGTTATGTTCCTGATGGCCGGTGTTTCTTGGCAATACAGTCAGCCGGTGGCTCTGGTGGAACTGGGAATTTCCATCGCTTCCGTAGCGGTAATTTTGATATCCGTCAGTCGGTTTAAAGCTTATGTCGCTTTATCGGTCAAAACGGCAAAACGGGTTTTGACTGCTGGAGAATCCGAATCGCTCGAAACTTTCAATATGCCGGTGGCTCTGGTGGGAGAAGCCGGCGATATTGTCTGGGTGAATCAGGCCTTTTCAAAGCGCGTTTCTTCCCAGCATGAGGTACGTGGAGAAAATGTGCAGCGCATTATCTACCCCAAAACAGTGGAACAGATTCTTGCGGCATCTGGTACAGATGTGACAGTGGAAGACCGCCAGTATTCTGTCTACGGTGCGCGTGCAAAAGATCAAATCATCCTGTACTTTATCGATGATACCTACTATAAAGAAGTAAACAGGGAGTACACGGAAAGCCGCTTAGTGGTTTGTCTTGCTCTTTTTGACAACCGCGAAGAACTTGCCCGTGATGCGAGCAGCAGTGAGGACAGCCGTCTTGCTTCTGATGTGGAAGATGCTTTGAACACTTGGGCCCAGCAAATGGGCGGCTTTTCAAAAAGGCTGTCCGGCGGGCGTTATTTGATTATGACCGATGAGCGGCATGTGCGCGTAGCCATGGAACACCGCTTTGAAATTTTGGACAAAGTGCGGGAGATTAAAACCAGTGATAACCGCAGCGCGACTCTTTCTATGGGGCTTTCCCGCGGTGCTGCTTCTTTACAGGAAGCAGAGCAGGGAGCACGCAAAGCGCTGGATATGGCACTTGGCAGAGGCGGTGACCAGGTGGCGCTTAAACAGAAAGACGGGACCTATGAGTTCTTTGGCGGTCTTTCTAAAGGCGTGGAAAAACACGATAAAGTCCGTACACGCGTTATTGCGGCGACGCTTTCTGACCATATAAAACAGAGTGACATGGTCATCATTATGGGACATAAATACAGCGATCTTGACTGTATCGGGTCGGCTGTAGGAATTTGGAGCGCGGTAACCAATGTGCTGAAACGCCCCGCTTATGTTGCTGTAAACCGCAGACAATGTATGGCAAATGTGCTAATTGATTATATGGAAGCAGCCGGAGAGAATATTTTTATATCGCCGGAAGAAGCATTGCCTAAATTAACCTCCCATTCTCTAATGATTGTAGTCGATACCCATAATCCGGATGTAGTGGAGAGCCCTGAATTGCTGGCTGCAGCGCAGCGCATTGTGGTAATTGACCATCACCGTATGATGGTTAAACATATTGAAAATGCGCTGGTGTTTTACCATGAACCCTACGCAAGTTCTGCTTCTGAATTGGTGGCGGAACTGGTACAGTATATCGGTGACACTGCACTGAGCCGGGCAGATGCCGAGGCACTGCTTGCCGGAATTATGCTGGATACTAAGAACTTCGTACTCAAGACCGGCGTCCGCACGTTTGAAGCAGCAGCTTATCTGAAGCGGCGCGGTGCCGATACGGTTAAGGTTAAGAGTCTGTTTGCCGACAATATTGAAACGTATAAGGCAAAATACAAAATCGTTTCCAGTGCACAGGTTCATGACGGCTGTGCAATTGCCTATGTGGAAAAAGAATTTCCAGATATTCGCCTGAGTTGTGCACAGGCGGCAGATGAACTGCTGTCCATACAAGGGGTTTCTGCATCTTTCGTGATTTTTCCGTCCGGAGGACTGGCAAACATTTCCGCACGAAGCCTTGGAGATGTAAATGTACAGTTAGTCATGGAGCAGATGGGCGGCGGCGGCCATTTTTCCATGGCTGGCGCGCAGATTTCTGGTGCAACCATTGAGCAGGTGCATGCTAAGCTTTTGGAAGTGCTTGCATCTGGAGCTGGCCGGCCGCCGAAAGAATCAGGCAGCGGCTGAACCAATTCGTCATTTCTGTCTGACAATAAAGGAGGTCTTTCCATGAAAGTCGTATTACTGCAGGATGTTAAGGCACACGGGAAGAAAGGGGAATTAGTGAATGTCAGCGATGGCTATGCGCGTAATTTTTTGATTCCACACAGCCTTGCAAAAGAAGCAAATGCACAGGCAATGAATGAACTGAAAAATGCAGAAGCGTCCAAAGCCTATAAGATCAAAACCGCAACTGCTGCAGCGAAGGCTGCAGCAGCCCGTCTGGAAGGAAAAAGCGTACAGATAACGGCGAAGGCCGGACAGAATGGAAGACTTTTTGGTTCTGTTACACCGAAAGAAGTCGCCGCAGCGATTAAAAAGCAGTTTCAAATAGACGTCGATAAACGGAAAATTACGCTGAACCTTGAAATCAAGGCATTCGGCACTTATAAATGTGAAGTAAAACTTTATAATGGCATTACTACAAATGTAAATGTCGTTGTTACAGAAGCCTGAGCAAAAATTGGAGAGCAGCTCTAACTTGTGCCCTTTTTTGGGGGATAAGCGGGCTGCTTTTGATTCTGCAGGAAAGAGAGTGTAAAGCATGGCAGACAACATTTCTTCATACAGCGGGGCCGGGCTTCCATTCGATCTGGAAGCGGAGCAGGCAGTGCTGGGCGCTGTTTTGCTGGATTCTTCCTGCTTGGATACCGTAATGGAAATTTTGCCGTCTTCCGAGTACTTTTATCAAAGCAGTCATGCAGTTATTTATGATGCTATGCTGGAACTTTCCAATGAAGGCAGGCCGGTCGATTTTGTTACGCTGCTGAATCGGCTGCGCCGTGATCCTAGTTTTGTGGAAAATGACGGGAAGGGATATTTGCTGGAACTGGCGCAGATTGTTCCCTCTATTTCCAATGTGGAAACTTATGCGCGGATCGTGCGTGATAAATACGATGTTCGCACACTGATTTTGACAGCCCGGCGAATTCTGGAAGATGCTTCTGCAGGAGCGGAAGATGCTTCTGTTTTGCTGGATGCGGCTGAACAAAGCATTTTCGACATTCGACGGGGCCAGAATATGCAGGGCCTGCAGCGGATTAATCAAACCCTGTTGGAAACCTTTGACCGTTTGGATCACATTGCTTCTCCGGAAGGAGAGAAATACCGCGGTATTCCAACCGGTATTCGTTCGTTAGATGATACCATTACCGGGCTGAACCGGTCCGATTTGATTTTGCTGGCTGCCCGCCCGGGGATGGGAAAAACCAGTTTCGCGCTAAATATTACCCGGCATGCCGCAGTCAGCTGTCACAAGAGGGTTGCTTTCTTTTCACTGGAAATGACACGGGAACAGTTAGCTTCCCGACTGCTTTCCACCGAAGCACAGGTCAGCGGTGTAAAACTCCGGACCGGCAAACTGGCCGATGATGAATGGACACGCTTGGTGGAGGCTGGAGATGTGCTGAGCAAAGCGGAAATTTATTTCGATGACAACTCTGCCATTACCGTCCCTGAAATGAAGGCAAAGCTGCGGCGGCTGCGGGATGTGGATCTTGTTGTGATTGACTATCTGCAGTTAATGTCAAGCGGACATATTGAAAATCGTGTACAGGAGATTTCCGCGATTACTCGAAACCTTAAGATTATGGCCAAGGAACTCAATGTGCCGGTCCTCTGTCTGTCGCAGCTTTCTCGTGAAAGTGAAAAGCGGACAACACATAAGCCGATGCTGAGTGACCTGCGTGATTCCGGCTCCATTGAACAGGATGCAGATATTGTGCTTTTCCTGTATCGGGAAGGATATTATGCAAATACAGGTGACCATGCGGAACCTGAACCGGATGAAGATCAGAACAGCGGCGAATGTATCGTGGCCAAAAACCGACATGGCGAAACACGCAGTATTCCTTTGCATTGGCAGGGGGAATTTATGCGTTTTACAGCGCAGGAATTGGTGCGGCAGGAGCCTTAAATGGGACCGAAAGGGGACAGAAACATGACAATGCCTACAACTGAAAGCAGAATTTTATCAACTGTTTGCGAGTATAATATGCTGCAGGGGGGTATGACGGTGATTGCCGGTGTCTCTGGCGGAGCGGATTCCACGGCAATGCTGCATTGGCTGGTGCAGCATGCAAAAGCTTTTGACATCCATGTGATTGCGGCGCATGTCAATCATGGGATTCGTGGTGCGGAAGCCGACCGAGATGAAGCCTTTGTGCAGAAACTCTGCGGCAGCATGGATGTTCCGCTGCGGATTTTGCATGCAGATGTGTGCGCAGAAGCGAAAAAGACAGGAGAGGGGCTGGAAGAATGCGGCCGCCGTGTGCGGTACGCATTTTTTTATCAACTTTGCGAACACTACCAAAATGTGTGTATTGCAACAGCACATACTTTGTCGGACTGTGCAGAAACAGTGCTGCTCCATTTGACATGCGGTGCAGGTGCTTCCGGACTTGCCGGTATTCCGCCGGTTCGAGGGAATATCGTGCGGCCGCTGATTGCGGTGACCCGCACACAGACCGAACAGTATTGTGAAGATTATGGACTTCCTTATGTGACAGACAGCACCAATGCAGATGCATCCTTTTCAAGGAACCGAATTCGTTTGCGTGTTATTCCGGAGCTCAAGGAAATTGACCCGAATTTTGAACAGGCTGCCGGGCGTGCGGCCCGTTCTCTGCGAGAAGATGAGGACTGTTTAAAACAACTGGCCAAGCAGGCACTGCAGACAGCTGTCTGCAGAGACGGATGGAAGGCGCCGCTTTTGTGCGGCCAGCCGCGCGCCGTGCGTATGCGGGCACTTTACTTTGCTGCCAAATCTGCCGGCGCAGGAAGGCTGGAACAAAAACACTTAGATGCCTTGGATCGTCTGCTCTTTTCGGGCGGAGGCTGCACATTGCCGGGAGGCTGCACAGCAAGGGTGGAGCAGGGAATTTTACTTTTCCCCCAAAAGACAGCGAATTACTGTGTGCCGTTTTGTTTACCGCAGACGGTTTTGCCGGATGGGCGTGTACTGGAAATAAAGATTCTGGACCGCACAACCTTTGAAAAAGAAAAACCTAAAATTATCTTTTCTAATTGTTTAAATTATGATACAATAACATCTGATGCTGTTGTTCGAACACGCAGGAGCGGTGATTCTTTTTCTCCGGCTGGCAGAGGAGTGACAAAATCCCTCAAAAAACTACTGAATGAACATTGCATACCACCGTCCATGCGGGCAGGGCTTGCTATTCTTTCATGCAGCACCGAAATTTTGTGGATCGAGGGCTGCGGCCCCAGTGAAAAGGCAAAAGTGACACAGACGACACAGCATATTGCGGTGGTTAAAATAAAGGAGTGCGTAGGAAATGGAAAATCAGATGCTCGGTGATATTCAGGAAGTGTTATTCAGTGAGAAGCAGCTTGCTGAAATCGTGGAACGCATCGGCAATCAAATCAGCGAAGACTATCTGGGAAAGAACCTGCTTTTAGTGAGTGTGCTGAAAGGCTCAGTTGTCTTTATGGCAGACCTGATGCGCGCGATTAAAGTTCCCTGTGAAGTGGATTTTATGTCTGTTTCCAGTTACGGAAACGGTACGAAAACTTCAGGAATTGTCAAAATCACAAAGGATTTGGACATCAATCTGGAGGGGTATGACTTGCTGGTTGTGGAGGATATTTTAGACAGCGGGATGACTCTCCACTACATACTGGAAATGATGCAGGCGAGAAATCCGAGAAGTATCCGTCTATGCACTTTATTTGATAAGCCGGAGCGCCGCACGGTAGATGTTCAGGCAGATTATGTTGGTGCTGAGGTTCCAGATGCGTTCATTGTTGGCTATGGTTTGGATTATGCTCAGAAATACCGTAATCTTCCCTTTGTCGGGGTGTTGAAACCGGAAGTTTACGGCGGATAAGGAGTGATGGTGGCTTGAATAATAAAAAATCATTGCGGAACCTGATACTTGTCATTGCAATACCGGCCTTTTTGTTTATTCTGTTGACGGCCCTTTTCGGCAGCACGGCGACGCCGTCGAAATCCTACAATTTTTCTGATATTATCAATTATTTTCAGAGTGAAAAAGTCACAGAATATTCACTGGATTTTGGAACTGGGGAAATGAGCATCAAAGTTCAGGGAGAAAGCGATGCAATTTCATTTGTTGCGCCGAATTCACAGTATATGCAGGAACGTTTAGATCCATATGTGGAAAAGTACAATAAAGATCATCCAACAAGCCACATGATTCAAAAACTCCAGCGTCCACGTGAAACCAACTGGTTTGTTTCCCTATTGCCCTATATTGCAGTCCTTGCCGTGATGTTCCTCGTCTCTTATCTGATGATGCGCAAAGTGAATGTAGGGCTTGGCGATGCCGGAAAGCAAATGAATTTCGGAAAAGCCAAAATTAAAAATATGGAAGATGAGAAACGCAAGACGACTTTTGCGGATGTTGCTGGTGCAGATGAGGAAAAAGAGGAACTTAAAGAAATCGTTGAGTTCCTGAAAAATCCGAAAAAATACAATGAGCTGGGTGCACGAATTCCGAAAGGAGTTTTGCTTGTTGGCCCTCCCGGTACAGGTAAAACTTTGTTGGCGCGTGCAGTTGCAGGAGAAGCAGGGGTCCCGTTTTTTTCCATTTCCGGTTCGGACTTTGTGGAAATGTTTGTTGGTGTCGGTGCTTCCCGTGTACGTGACTTGTTTGAACAGGCCAAAAAGAACAGTCCCTGCATTGTCTTTATTGATGAGATTGATGCGGTTGGCCGCCAGCGTGGCGCCGGTTTGGGCGGCGGCCATGATGAGCGTGAACAAACGCTGAATCAGTTACTGGTAGAAATGGACGGCTTTGGTGCCAATGAGGGTGTCATCATGATTGCCGCAACCAACCGGCCGGATATTTTGGACCCCGCATTGATGCGCCCCGGGCGTTTTGACCGTCGCGTTATGGTTGGTTATCCGGATATTAAAGGACGCGAAGCAATCCTGCGGGTGCATGCACGCGAAAAACCGCTTGCGCCAGATGTAAATCTCAAGGTTATTGCGGGTTCCACGGCCGGCTTTACTGGGGCAGACCTTGAAAACCTTTTGAATGAGGCAGCTCTGCTGTCTGCACGCAGAAATCTTAAAGCGATTACGATGAAGGAAATTGAAGAAGCCACGATCAAAGTAGTAGTTGGAACGGAGAAAAAGAGTCATGTCATGAGTGACAGAGAGAAAAAGCTGACCGCTTACCACGAAGGCGGCCATGCAGTTGCCACTTATTACAGTCCTTTGGAAGATCCGGTCCATCAGATCAGCATTATTCCACGCGGTATGGCTGGCGGTTTTACCATGCAGGTCCCTACTGAAGACCGCTCCTATAAATCCAAAAAAGAAATGGAAGAGGATTTAGTAGTCATGCTGGGCGGCCGTGTGGCGGAGTCTTTGACAATGGGCGATATTTCCACTGGTGCCAGTAATGACATTGAGCGGGCCACAAAAGTCGCACGTTCCATGGTGACAAAATATGGCATGTCCTCTGAACTCGGACCAATCACATACGGCCGGGATGACAGTGAGCCATTTCTTGGCAGAGATATGGGTCATATTCGTGACTATTCCGAACAGACTGCTGCATTAATTGACAAAGAAATCAAAAATATTGTGACTGTTGCCTATAAACGTACGGAATCTATTTTGCAGACGCATATGGACAAACTGCATGAGGTTGCCCGTTACCTCTTCCTGTATGAAAAAATGAGCGGCGGAGAGTTTAAAAAAGTCATGGAGGGAAAGATGGACGGTGAAGGGAAAGAACTGCCATCGCCGGACAGACCGCAGTCGCTGCCGGAAGCTTAATGAATAGTTAGGATTTGTCAGGGGGATGCAGTCATTCCCCTGATTCTTGTTTTCAAGGCTTGAAAAAGCTTTTGCTTGATTTTTGGATACAGCAGATCGTTAATGACAGGAGACAGGATATGCCAAAGAAAGAACAAAAATATAATAATGAAAGTATCTCAATGCTGAAAGGTGCTGACCGTGTGCGCTTACGCCCAGCTGTTATTTTCGGCTCAGATGGCATTGAGGGATGTGAACATTCCATTTTTGAAATCATCTCCAATTCAATTGATGAGGCACGGGAGGGCTATGGCAAGGAGATTGTGATTACTCGCTATGGTGACTTCTCTGTCGAGGTGGAGGATCACGGCCGTGGCTGCCCGGTGGATTATAACCCAAAGGAAAAGCGCTATAACTGGGAATTGGTTTTCTGCGAAATGTATGCCGGCGGCAAGTACAATAATGATGAGGGGGGCAGCTACGAATACAGCCTTGGTCTGAATGGCCTCGGCCTGTGTGCTACCCAGTATGCTTCCGAATATATGGATGTGGAAATCCACACTGGCGAAACAAAATACACTCTGCATTTTGAGCACGGTAAAAATGTGGGCGGCCTGCACAAGGAACCGAGTACGGCAAAGAGCGGAACCAAAATTCGGTGGAAACCGGACCTGCAGGTTTTTACGGATATTCATGTGCCTGTGGAATACTATATGGATATTCTGCGCCGTCAGGCAATTGTCAATGACGGCCTGAAGTTTGTGTTCCGCAATCAGAATGGCAATCGCTTTGATACACAGGAATTTTTGTATGCCCATGGCATTGAGGACTACATGAAGGAAGCGGCAGGAGAGGATGCCCTGACTTCTGTGCAGTTTTGGCAAGCGGAACGGAAGGTGCGTGACCGGGTCGACAAACCAGAATATAAAGTGAAAATGAATATTGCTTTGGCTTTTTCCAATAAAAAGCATATGACCGAGTATTACCACAATTCCAGCTGGCTGGAACATGGAGGTGCGCCGGACAAAGCCGCACGTAATGCCTTTGTTTATCAAATTGATTCCTATCTCAAGCAAAATGGAAAATATAATAAAAATGAAAGCCGCATTACTTTTTCAGATGTGGAAGACTGCCTGATGCTTGTCATTTCTTCTTTCAGCAACCGGACTTCCTATGAAAACCAAACAAAAAAGGCAATTACCAATAAAGGCATTCAGGAAGCAATGACAGAGGTGCTTCGCCATCAGTTGGAAATTTACTTCATTGAAAATCCTTTGGAAGCGGACAAGATTGCCGCGCAGGTACTGATTAACAAGCGCAGCCGTGAAGATGCGGAAAAAACTCGGCGGAATTTAAAAAAGAAACTGACTTCCAACATGGATATTACCAGCCGGGTTGCCAAATTTGTGGACTGCCGCAGCAAGGATGTTTCCCACAGGGAAATTTTCATTGTGGAAGGGGATTCGGCTCTTGGCGCCTGCAAACAGGCACGCGATCCCGATTTTCAGGCCATCATGCCCATCCGTGGTAAAATCCTTAACTGTCTGAAAGCGGACTATGACCGGATTTTTAAAAGCGACGTCATTACAGACTTAATTAAGGTATTGGGCTGCGGTGTTCAGGTGAAAAGTAAATCCAACAAAGACCTCAGTTCTTTCAATATGGACAGCCTGCGGTGGAATAAAATTATCCTTTGCACGGATGCTGATGTGGATGGGTTCCAAATACGCACCCTGTTGCTCACCATGCTTTATCGTCTGACGCCGGAGCTGATTCGGCAGGGCAAAGTGTTTATTGCAGAGTCTCCGCTCTATGAGATTCAGTGCAAAGAAGAAACCTATTTTGCATATGATGAAGTCGAAAAGGAGAAGTTTCTCCGACAACTGGAAGGCAGAAAGTTTACCATCCAGCGCAGCAAAGGATTGGGCGAAAACGAACCGGATATGATGAACCTGACTACCATGAACCCTACTACACGCCGGTTGATCAAGGTGATGCCTTCTGACGCACTGGCTACCGGAGAGACTTTTGACCTGCTGCTGGGGGATAACCTGAGTGGCCGCAAAGCCTATATTGCGGAACATGGCAGGGAATATGTCGATGAGCTGGATGTCAGCTGAGCAGACATGGAAAAAGCATTACTGTATTTTATTTTTCAGAGAGGCAGGTAACTTATGCCAAGACGGAGAAAAACAGAACATAAAGCTCCTGTGCCAAAAGCGCACGGTGTGATTGAGGGTGCCGGAAAAGTTGTAGAGCAGCCGATTGTTTCCACACTTGAAACGAACTATATGCCCTATGCTATGAGCGTAATTATGAGCCGCGCTATTCCGGAAATAGACGGCTTTAAGCCAAGCCATCGGAAGTTGCTGTTTACGATGTACAAAATGGGACTGCTTACCGGTGCCAAAACCAAAAGCGCCAATATTGTTGGACAAACTATGCGGTTAAATCCGCACGGAGATGCGGCAATCTATGATACCATGGTTCGTCTTTCCCGCGGCTATGAGGCGCTGCTCCACCCCTATATTGACAGTAAAGGCAACTTCGGAAAATTTTACAGCCGGGACATGGCATGGGCGGCATCCCGTTACACGGAAGCAAAGCTAGACCCCATTTGCAATGAGCTTTTTCGGGATATCGACAAGGATACCGTCGACTTTGTCGATAATTATGATAATACCATGAAAGAACCGACACTGCTGCCGGCCACCTTTCCGAGTGTACTCGTAAATGCCAATACCGGTATTGCGGTGGGTATGGCGAGCAGTGTCTGTTCCTTTAATCTACGGGAAGTCTGCGAAACGGCCGCTGCACGTATTCTGCACCCAAAACATGATCTCCTTTCCACGCTGCAGGCGCCGGACTTTCCCGGCGGCGGGCAAATCCTGTATGATCGGGAACAAATGGAGAAAATTTATCGAACGGGACGCGGAGGAATCCGCGTGCGGAGCCGTTACAGTTATGATGCCTCTGCGAATTGCATTGACATTACGCAGATTCCCCCCAGCACAACCGTGGAAGTCATTGTTGAAAAGGTCATTGACCTTGTGAAGCAGGGCAAAGTGCGGGAAATTTCCGATATTCGTGATGAGACCGGCCTTGCCGGCCTGAAGATTACAATTGACCTGAAACGCGGTGCGGACCCGGACAAGCTGATGGCCAAACTTTTCCGTCTGACGACACTGGAAGATACTTTTTCCTGCAATTTTAATATTTTGGTGAATGGTGTCCCGCGGGTCATGGGTGTTGGCGACATCCTGAATGAATGGACAAAGTTCCGCATGAGTTGTGTCCGCCGCCGTACGATGTTTGACTTGCAGAAAAAAATGGATAAACTGCATCTGCTTAAGGGCTTGGAAACTATTCTGCTGGATTTGGATAAAGCCATTGCGATTATCCGCGGAACCGCAGAAGAAACAGAAGTGGTGCCCAATTTGATGACGGGCTTTGGCATTGATGAAGTGCAGGCAGAATATGTGGCGGAGATTAAACTGCGCCATTTGAACCGGGAATATATCCTGAAGCGTACGGAAGAAACTGCGCAGCTGCAGCATGACATTGCCGAACTGAATGCTGTGCTGGATGATCCCGGGAAAATCAAAAAAATTATTGTTCGAGAACTGAAAGAGGTCGCCTCCAAATACGGACAGCCGCGGCGCAGCATCCTTTTATATGAGGATGAGCTTGCAGATGTCGAGGAGAAACTGGATGAGGTGCCGGACTATCCCGTCAATTTGTTCTTTACAAAAGACGGCTATTTTAAAAAAATCACGCCTCAGTCTCTGCGTATGAGCAATGAGCAAAAACTCAAAGAAGGCGACCAAGTTACCCAGCACATTGAATCAACCAATTCCAGCGAATTGTTGTTTTTTACAGACAAATGCCGGGTTTATAAAGCAAGGGTCAGCGACTTTGAAGATACGAAAGCCAGTGTTTTGGGCGATTTTGTTCCTGCAAAGCTGCAGATGGAGGAGGGAGAAAATATCCTGCAGATGATCGTTACGAAGGATTACAATGGTTATGTACTGTTTTGCTTTGAAAATGGAAAAGCAGCTAAAATTGCACTTAGCTCCTATCAGACAAAAACGAACCGGAAACGGCTGATGAATGCTTACAACGATAAAAGTCCGGTGATATCCATTTTGAACTTTGGTGCGGACTGCGAAGTGTTGTTCACGGCAACCAACGGCAGAAGACTTCTGGTGCACACGCAAAAAATTGCGGCCAAATCCACGCGCAGTACACAGGGCATTCAGGTGATGACTTTACGCCGTCATGCTTTGCTGAAGTCTGCTAAACTTTATGAAGAGGGCGATGTGGAGAAACCGGAACGCTGCCGAAAGTCCTCTATTCCCGCCATTGGCGCTCTGCCAACGGTTCAGGAAATGGAAGGGGAACAACTAAAATTAAAAGAATAAAAAACACCCCGATGCGATTGCGCCGGGGCGGGTTCCCCCGGCATGCAAACGCTCAAATGCTAAAGGTTCCGAAATCTAATATGTGCAGCCCGTTTGTCATTATACCAATTCTGCAAAGAAAAAAGCTTGCATTTTTCAATAGATTGTGGTAAACTAAAATAAGTTTATGGTGGCTTGGATAGTTTTCTATGTTGATTGATGAGCTGCCGGTTATTCGGAGGTACCATTCATGTCTGTTCCTGAAATTGTTATGGGAATTATTTTGATTATCGCATCTCTTGCGATTATTGTGGTCGTTTTGCTGCAGGAAGGCCATGAAAAAGATGTGGGAGTTGTCACAGGTGGTGCGGATACTTTCCTGAGTCAGAACAGTGCCCGTTCCATTGATACGTTCCTTGCGCGTTGGACAAAGATTATTGCTCTTGCTTTTTTCATTTTTGTTATTGGTACAAACATCTATATGTTCATGGCGCACAAGTAAGGAAAGTAAAAGCCCCGCAAAGTGCGGGGCTTTTTTACGTTACATGCGGTTTCTTATGTCAAAAATGACGGATGGAGGTCCAGTATGGTCGAAGACATCAAAAAAGGGATTTTGGAAACCCTTATACATGCAGGAGAAGACCTTTCTTCACGGTTTATCATGCGAAAGCTTGGAATTTCAGAAAAGTACAAAAATACGTTCTATTTAGCACTGAACCAGTTACGCCATGAAAAAAAAGTCAGTGTCAATAGTCGGCACTTAGTTCGTCTGTGTGCAGACAACGATACCAAAATTCCTGCTACGATTATTTCACTTTCCCGTGGCTTCGCCTTTGCGCGTCCGGATGACGGAGGAGACGACATGTTTCTGCGTGCAGAGGATCTGCACGATGCATTTTTAGGTGATTCTGTTGTCCTTGGAAATATTCGGCAGGGACAAAAAGGGCCAAGCTGTGAAGTGATGGAAATTACGGCACGCGCTAGCACAGCCGTCAGTGGCACAATTGTGGACGAGGGATACGGAGAAGAGCTGCACCCGGATTCAGCCATTCGATTTAACATTGCAATTGAGGATTACCCGCACTGCGGAGCGAAAATAGGCGATAAGGTGCAGGCCGATGTCAGCCGTCTGCCGCATTCCTCTCGCTTTATCGCGCGCGTTCTCAAGCGCTATGGTCAATCGGACTGCGCTTCGATTTGTGCAGATGCCATTATTGATGCCAATGGAATCCGCCCGGAGTTTCCGGCTGACGTAAAAGCTGAGGCAAAAGCGATTGGTTCACGTCCAATTACAGAGGCCGATTTGGTGGGCCGCGCAGATTACCGCAGCTGGCCGATTTGTACGATTGACAGTGCCAGTGCTAAAGATCTGGACGACGCCATCAGTGTTGTGCGCACAGAAACGGGTTACCGCTTAGGCGTCCATATTGCAGATGTTTCCTATTATGTGCGTTCCGGAACGGCGTTGGACAGGGAAGCCCGTCAGCGTGCGACTTCTGTTTATCTGCCTGACCGTGTCATTCCCATGCTGCCAGAAGAAATCAGCAACGGTGTCTGTTCTTTAAATGCCGGAACCGATAAGCTCACTTTTTCTGCTGTCATGGAATTTGACAGTGAAGGGAACATGAAGCATTATGAATTCCACAAATCCGTTATTGACAGCAAAGTCCGCGGTGTTTATGAGGAAGTCAATCGTATCTTTGATAACACAGCAGATGAAGCATTGCTGAAAAAATATGCACCGGTGTTGGAAAGTCTCTCTGCAGCTCGTGAACTTGCCGGAGTTCTCAAAAAGAAGGCGCGCGCAAATGGAAATTTTGATATCGACAGTTCCGAATCGGAATTTGTCCTGGACGAAAATGGGCGCTGCATTGATGTTCTGCCGCGGCACAGCGGTCCTTCGGAACAGATGATCGAACAATTGATGATTGCTGCCAATCAGGCTGCGGCAAAACTGGGCAAAGAGAAAAAATTGCCGTTTGTTTACCGCATACATGAACATCCGGATCCGGACCGCGTTGATTCGTTGAAAGACCTTTTGGTTGCCATTGGCTTAAATCCGGCTTGCCTTTCTCATACAGCGGATATTACGACCAAGAATTTTGCACAGGTCATGGATCAAGCAGCAGGGACACCAAAGGAAAAGGTCGTTTCTCATCAGCTTTTACGGACAATGGCAAAAGCGCGCTATGACACAAAACCGCTTGGCCACTTTGGACTTGCACTGCAGGATTACTGCCATTTTACTTCCCCGATTCGTCGCTATCCGGATACCTCTATCCATAGAATTATGAGTGCTTACCTTGCCGGGGAAAGCAAAACGGAGATGGACCGGAAATATACAGAATTTGCGCAGGAGTCTGCCAAGCATTCCAGTGAGCAGGAGATTCGGGCTATGAATTCGGAACGCAGTGCGGACGATTGCTTTGCCGCGGAGTATATGGAGCAGCATCTTGGAGAAGAATACGAAGGCATTATCAGCGGCGTTACCATGCGGGGTGTGTTTGTTCAGCTGCCCAATACGGTGGAAGGATTTGTTCCGGCAGCTTCTTTTACGGACAAACACTTTGAATTTGACGGTCAGCTGTCACAGGTCGATTCGGCTACAAAAGAGCGTTTGACGATCGGTGATGCGCTGCGTGTGAAAAGTGTGGCAGCCGATGTTTCCAGTGGCCGCATTGATTTTGCCCCCGCCGGTTATAATTTATAGGTCTAAAATTCCATCTCAAAGTATAATTTGTCCCTCATTCCCATATAGTTGTTAGAAAAGGGGGTGAGGGACATTCTGTTTGCAATCCTTATTCTTGCAGCCTTCCTGTTAAGTGCAGCGCTTCTTGCGGCAGGAAAAAGCAGAAGACCATTTGCAGGAGCTGCTGGCAGCGTGATTGCAGGGTTGGCTGCTCTGCTTGCCGTTAACCTGACAGGAGCGTTTACCGGGGTGTCGCTTCCCATCAGTCCGCTTGCCGTGGGAACTTCTGCTTTTCTCGGTGTGCCGGGTGTAACGGTGCTGCTTTTGCTCAATCTTATTTTCTAAAAAATCCGACTGCAAGAGCATTTTCATGCGCTGCGGCCGGACCTTTTTTATTCTTCTTTTTCTTGTTTTAGGAGACTAACTGCCATTTCATGGTCGTCTGTCAACAGTGCCAGAAGCATTTGATAGATGCGCTCTGGCGCTTTTTGGAAGTTATGCTGGACTAGCTTTGCCTGCCGCAAGTCCGGAACAGTCAGTACAAAGGACATCATTTCTTCTTTTCCACCGGAAATGTGGCACTGTACGGAGTAACCGGACGGACATTCCGTAATATCTACGGTATTTTCCCGTTCTCGGCGTGCCTGTGCCAGCAATCCAAGAGCTGCACGCACCGCTTTATCACGCACGGTGAGCGGCAGAGCCGTATCAAGCTGACGTGCAATCACGCGTGCCTGAGGACTGGCTGTGTAGCAGTCGTTTTCAAAAATCAGATTGCCGTTTTCAGTTAACTCTTTCAGTGCATCCGTCAATTCAAAGTAGTTTACCAACCCCATACCCTGTATACTTTGCAGAATATCTTCGCGGGAGAGGGGGGCGTTTACGCTGGAAAGCAGATAGCATAGCAGGATGCGAATCTCATCCTTTGTGCGTAAACCCCCGGGTTCCACACCTCCTGTAAAAGCATCATACGCCATTCCGTCAAACACCTCTATCCTGCTTTTCATTTTATCACAAATCGAGGTTGCTGCGCAATGGGGAATCAAGGTTTGTTATTTTGATTTTGTATATGCTTGGAGAGCCCTTTTAAAATGCTCTTTTTGGTTTTGGGGTCTGACAGGCGGAACATTGCAATAAGCTGACGTTCTTCGGGCTGCAGTTCATAAATATGGGAGAGGTTATGATCCAAGTCCGTGAAGGTTAGAGCATCCGGGTCAAAAACACTGGGCTGATTTTGCTCATTTTCCAACAAAGAGGAAATGGACACATTGAAAATACGGGCAAGCTTTTTCAGAGTGCTCAGTGGTGGGGTCGTCCGATTTGTCTCATAATAAGCATAAGTGGAGCGGTCAAGACCGAGAAAATCGCTGATCTGTTGTTGTGTGTAGCCATTTTTAATGCGAAGTGTGCGCAGCTGCGTACCGAGGTAAAGAGAGGATTTCATTTTCGTGTCACTCCAGACAAATTTGAATAAATAATTCCCAAACACTACAGGCTAACAGATAATTTTACTGGAAATTCATACAAAAATCGCGAAAATGTGAAGCCAATTCACTTTGGCCTGCCATTTGTTATTCCCAAAAATGACAGGGAATAAAGCGGAAAGAATCATATTTAAAAATTGATAGGAATTAATTTCTTTTAAATCTTGCTTAAATATCTATAAACAGTGGCAGACATAAAATACCGATTCATTTATCCAGCAGACTCCGGCAGAAGTGCAAAAATTATGCTTGTATTTTTCCCCGATTTCTGATATAATTACTTTTGCATGTAAAAATGCAGAAATTTATTGGAATATTAATTTCACACGCTGTATTTGTGCAGGAAGGTGTCCCGGTGGGATTCCCTGCACGGCAAGTGCGGCGGAGGAAAAACCAAGGAGGAAACAAAGATGTCAGTCGTATCAATGAAACAATTACTGGAAGCTGGTGTCCATTTCGGCCATCAGACACGCCGCTGGAATCCAAAGATGAAGCCCTATATTTTTACAGAACGCAACGGTATTTATATTATTGATTTGCAGAAGACCGTACGGAAGCTTGAGGAAGCTTACAACTTTGTCCGCAATCTTTCTGCAGATGGGAAAAGTGTTTTGTTTGTTGGCACCAAGAAGCAGGCTCAGGACTCTATCCGTGAGGAAGCAGAGCGCGCAGGAGCTTTCTATGTCAATGCCCGCTGGCTGGGCGGTATGCTCACCAATTTCCGCACGATTCGTCGCCGCATTGACCGTCTTAAACAGTTGCAGGCGATGAAAGAAGACGGTACCTTTGATCTGCTGCCGAAGAAAGAAGTTGTCAAGCTGAACCTCGAAATTGAAAAGCTTGAAAAATTCATGGGCGGCATTAAAGATATGAAGACTCTGCCGGGTGCTTTGTTTATTGTTGATCCACGGAAAGAGCACATCGCTGTGACAGAGGCCCGCAAACTTCATATTCCGATTATCGCAATTGTTGATACCAACTGCGACCCAGATGAAATTGATTATGTTATTCCCGGCAATGATGATGCAATCCGCGCGGTTCGCTTGATTTCCGCAACTATGGCCAATGCCATTTTGGAAGGCCACGAGGGTCAGCAGGGCGCTGATGAAGAAGAAAATAAAGATAAAAAGGCCGAGGGCTGAGTTCCTGCAGGTTTATTGAATAATCAATCGGAGGATGAATAAAATGGCTTTTACAGCAAAAGACGTGAAAGAACTGCGTGAGAAAACCGGCTGCGGTATGATGGACTGCAAAAAGGCTCTTACCGCTTCCGATGGCGATATGAACAAAGCAATGGACTTTTTGCGCGAAAAGGGTCTGGCTGCTGCTACAAAGAAGGCTGGACGTATTGCTGCCGAAGGAATTGCTTATGCAGAAACCAGTGCGGATGGTAAAGTTGGCGTTGCAATTGAAGTGAATGCAGAGACAGACTTTGTGGCTAAAAACGCAATGTTTAAGGGCTTTGTTAAGACTTGTGCAGACACCGTCATGGAGCAAAATCCCGCTGATGTTGAAGCACTTTTGCAATGCAAGGCTTGTGGTACAGATGAAACAGTGGATGCACTCTTGAAAGAAAAAATTCTGACCATTGGAGAGAATATTAAAATCCGCCGTTTTGAGCGCTTAGAAGGCCATGTAGCTTCTTATATCCATGCTGGTGGCAAGATTTGTGTTTTAGTAAACTTTGATACAACGGATGAAATTGCTGCAAAGCCGGAATTTGAAGAGATGGGTAAAAACATCGGAATGCAAATTGCCGCTATGAACCCAGAGTACCTTGATGACGCACATGTTCCAGCAGAAGTTGTTGAACATGAAAAGAAAATTGCAAAAGAGCAGGCCGTTGCTTCTGGAAAACCGGAAAAAGTAATCGAGAAAATGGTTGTTGGCAAGGTTAAGAAAACTTTAAAGGGGATCTGCCTTGTTGATCAGGAGTATGTCAAGGAAGGCAAGCAGTCTGTTGGGCAGTATATTGATTCTGTGGCTAAGACACTGGGCGGAAAAATTACAGCTTCTGGTTTTACCCGCTTTGAAAAAGGCGAAGGCCTTGAGAAACGCAAAGATAATTTTGCAGAAGAAATCACAAATATGGTCAAGTAAGTTTCTCTTATCCTAATATTTGAAGTGAGCACACCATGTCAGCGATACTTGCAGACATGGTGTGCTTTTTTATCTTGAAAGGCATTCATTTATCAAATGCATCGGAATGTCCTCTTCGCAATGCAGCAAATAGAACATAACTTTGTGATGGCAGATGACAAAGATTGATCTACCGGTTGAATAGTTGATGAACAAATCGGTGCAATGGAGAAAGCGGTTTAGAGGAAGCACTTATTAGCCACTCCGGTTTGATGCTTTCCATAACAGCCTGTGGGATTTCATAATGTGAAGGGCTGCGCTGTTCTTTCAGGTTTTTTTGCAGAGCATCAAATCTGCGCTGTGAATATTCTTCATTGGGAATTACATGGGTGTAATTGTGTGGACGTGTGTAGTGCATGACACAGTACATGTAATCTGCCCATACATTATATTCTGTAAGCCATACACATTCATCCGGCACATTGAGTGTTAAGAGGACACTGCTGCTGATTTTACCATCTGTACAGCCTTTGTGCCCTTTTAAATAGCCGAAAATTGGTGATACACAATGTTGTAATCCAAGTAGATGAATGAGACCCTGATAAGCGGCATCAAATCCTAAATTTCTGCGGGCATAGTAGTTTTGACCATTCTGCAGAGTTTCTAAAACAACATGTGATTGATAGGTCTTTACAATCAAAGAAGGAGCCACCTTTCTAATCAGGCCAGCGCGTGTTGTCTGTTGTGGCCCAATCATATAGGAAAGTATCAGCTTGTCCAACCGCGAGCGGCTTGATCAAATACTGACGCAAAAGGAAATCATTGTCAAATCCGGTTTGATGGTAATAAGCTTCCGCAAAGCCGCCGGCAATGCATCCGACTGTATCCGTGTCACAGAGACAGCTGAAAACATTTCGGATACAGCTTTCAAAGTCAGTACTTTCCAAAAAACATCTAAAGGCGAGGGGCATCGTTCCCATACAGGTTAAATTGATTCGGCTGAATGGCCGGCGCGCTGCCAGTGGTGTTGTCAAATTATAACCGTATCGCTTTTGAACGAGACGACGAATTTCTTTTTTGCTGCAGCCGGTACGGGCCAAAAAGACGCCGGCTGCTGCGGCTTTAGCTCCCATAATTCCTTCTGGATGATTGTGTGTGCATTGGGCACTTTCAGCAGCTTTGGCTTCCACTTGTTCCAGTGTGTCATAATATTCTCCAATTACGCCAGCCCGCATTGCCGAACCATTTCCATAGCTTTGGTAAGGCCGTCTGGCATCGGATGTGAGCCAGTTTTGAAACATAGAGCCATAGCCAGCATGCGGATAACGATGACCGAAAAGGCGGTAAGCTCCTTCAAAACTGCATCCCTTCAGAATAGCATATTTACTGGCAACAGATAGGACCGTATCATCTGTGTAGCGACAGTCAGAAGCAAAAAGCGGTTCTGTGCGCCAGTCAAATCCTTTTGGCCGACTGAATTCAAACCGCGAGCCTGCGATATCTCCAAGGATAGAACCAACCATTCAGCTTATCTCCGTTCTGAGAAATATTTATTTCCAATATTATAATCTTCCTTTAGTATAGCGGATTTTGCAGTGGAAGGGAAGAGATAAACCGCAGCTTTGATGCAAAGTTTTTACTGCTTCAGACAATAAAACCACCGGGGTAGCCGGTGGCTCGGTTGTGGACTGGACTTTTTCTGCGCACAGAAAAGCGGTGGAAAGCATTTCGCTTTCCACCGCAAAACTGACTTAATCAGACAGCCTGAACATTTGCAGCACGGAACTTGCTGCTGTTCTTTGGATCGGGTTCAATATCATACGTTACTTTCTGGCCCTCAGCCAAGGTCTTGAAACCCTCGCCAAGAATGCTGGAAAAGTGAACGAACACATCGCCGCTGCCGTCATCATTAGAGATGAAACCGTAGCCTTTTGCTTCATTAAACCATTTTACTGTACCAGTGTTTGCACCCATGTAGGTACCTCCTTGAAAAAATTGAACTTTGTGGTATTTTACTGCGGAGAAAAAAACACATGGACCGTAAATCAAAAACGATCTTTGATCTACAATACCATGTGAATCAAATCGTGCTTTAAAATACTATCCTAACTATAGCACGAGCTTACCTGTTTGTAAAGCTTTTTTTCATAAAAATTTAAAGATTTTTTCGACAAGTTTTTAACTTTTGCAAAAAATGAGTTGACAATTTTAAAATGCTATGATATTATATAAAAGTTGTCGGCAGTGTAATATAAGTGCAGATAATTAATATAATGCGAGAGTGGCGGAATTGGCAGACGCGCATGGTTCAGGTCCATGTGAAAGCAATTTCATGAGGGTTCAAGTCCCTCCCCTCGCACCA
>ENA-UOOI01000375-UOOI01000375.1-fermentation-metagenome-genome-assembly--contig:-NODE-375-length-58592-cov-6.229479_pt1 | contig 58592 bp, 63 predicted proteins | sample MGYA00245779_ERZ724027 | MGnify/ENA primary metagenome ERZ724027 (study PRJEB28704, sample SAMN03018318) | fermentation metagenome | biome: anthropogenic terrestrial biome; feature: soil; material...
TGAAGTGTTTCCGCCATATCGTCCAGCAAAGTCCAAAGACGCTGATTAAACCGGTCGACCGGCCGGCATTTTTTATGAAGAAACGGTCCTTCCTCTTCGATGGTTATAATGTTTCGTATTGCCACTTATGATTCCCCCATCTTATAAGATTGTTTCCGGATTCATGTCCGGAAAAACGTTTATATCCGAATAGTTCCGCTCCGACGAAAAGCGAATCAGCAGTTCCGAAATCATACGGCGGAACCGTTCGTTGTTCCGGCATTTCAAGATTAATTTGTAGCGGTACCGGTTGCTGACGCGCCCGACCAGCGCAGGCGACGGCCTCAGCACACGAAGCGGCTGCTCCCCGTATTTTTCCCGCGCCGTGCGGCACAGAAGCTGAAAGAAATTCTCGCTGGCCGCGCGGACCCTTTCCTCTTTCCGGCCGCTGAATCCGACGACACAGATATCGGAAAACGGCGGATACAGCAAAGATTTTCTCAGTGCGATTTCTCTGCGGTAAAACTCCTCGTAGTTTTGCTGCGCCGCAAGGCGGATGACTCCATTTTCGGGGGTAAAAGTCTGAATGACGGCTCTTCCTTCGTACCTCCCGCGCCCGGCGCGGCCAACCACCTGCGTCAGCAAATCAAACGCGCGTTCGTAGCTGCGGAAGTCGTCTCCGTAAAGCGCCTGATCCGCAGAAAGGACTCCGACCAGAGTCACATTTTCAAAATCAAGCCCTTTAGCGACCATCTGCGTCCCGACAATGATATCATATGCTCCCTCGGAAAACTGTTTCAGCTTTTTGTCATAAGCAAATCTCGTCATGGTAGAGTCTGCATCCAGCCTTAAAATCCGCGCGCCGGGCAGCAGCTCCGACAGTTGCTGTTCCGCGCGCTGCGTTCCAAATCCCGCGTAGCGCATCTGTTCCTGATGGCAGCTCGGACATTCCTGGGTAAACGGAGCGGAATAGCCGCAGTAATGGCACATCAGCCGGTTATTCGCCGCGTGGTAGGTCAGGGAAATGCTGCAGTTCGGGCACATGGCGACATAGCCGCATGCCCGGCAGGAAACAAACGTGTTGTATCCCCGCCGGTTCAGCAGCAGAATGGACTGCATCCCCGCCTGCAGGTTTTCCTGCAGAGAATGAATTAACTTTTCACTCAGAATGCCCGGATTGCCCCTTTCAGCTTCTTCGTTCATGTCGACAATATCGACCCGGGGCAGCCGCGCGGAACCATAGCGTTTGGAAAGCACATTCAGCGTATATTTTCCCGAAAGGGCATGGTAATAGCTTTCCACCGAAGGTGTCGCAGAAGAAAGCACCAAAAGGCATTTATGGTAGGCGCACCGGTATTTTGCCACTTCCCGCGCGTGGTAGCGCGGCGAGGACTCGGATTTATAGGTCTCTGCCTGCTCCTCATCCATGATAATCAGCCCGAGATCCCGAAACGGCGCAAAAACAGCCGAGCGCGTCCCAACCACAACGGAAGCATCACCGTTTCTGACCCGCTTCCACTCATCCAACCTTTCCCCCAAAGAAAGCCCGCTGTGGAAAACCGCAACCCCGGCGCCGAATCTCCTGTGAAAAAGGGAGATTGTCTGCGGTGTCAGCGAAATTTCGGGGACCATGACGATCACGCCGCGCCCGTCTTCCAGCACCCGGTCGATCAGTTTCATGAAAACCTGCGTCTTTCCGCTTCCGGTTACGCCGAACAGCAGAGAAACCCCGCCGCGCCCTGTGCGGTACTGTGCATACAGGCTGCGGTAGGCCTCTTCCTGTTCGGCAGTCAGCGCAGCCGGCTGAGAAGGCTCCGCCTGACTGGAAGCGGAACTGTACGGATTGCGGTAAATTTCCGCATCGTAGTACTGAGCCGCGCCTTTCCGGACCAGAGCATCCACCACCACCTGAGTAACACCGGAAAAATAGCAGACCTCCTTAAGGGAAGCGCAGCCCGCGCTTTGGAGAACCCCGAGGGCACATTTTTGCCTCGGGGTCAATTTCAGCCTCTCCTGCGGCTCGGCTAGACGGACCATTTTCTGAGTCGCATCTTTTATTCGGCGAAATGTGCCGCTGTTTTTTTGCAGCAGACCCTTTCGCAGCATCCGTTCCGGGAGCGTATCGTCCGCCGCAAGGCCGAGGTCGCGAAGCAGCTTTTCGCGCCTCACCGCTCTGCGGCTGGAAAGGTAGGCAACCACTCGCTTTTCTTCTTCGTTTTCAGCCTTTGCCGCAATCTCATCGGCAGGGCCGGCCAGCAGATACTCCGTGCGTACCTGAAACAGGAGGCCGGCCGGAAGAAAAAGTTTGGCCACCTCAAACAGCGTGCAAAAGGTATGCTCCCCAATCCACGGAATCATCTGAAGCACCTCTGGCGTCAAAAGCGGTTCGGAATCCAGCACAGACTCGAGCGACTTAAGTTTTGCCTCCGGGCTGCACGGAAGCTCGTCCCGTTTCAGGATAATGCCCTGGCGTTTTGAATTGGCCGGGCCGAACGGCACAAGGACCCGGCATCCCTCTTTGGCTTTCGAAAGCAGAGAGTCCGGAACCCGGTAATCAAACGCCCGGTCAAAATGATAAGCCGTATTCTCCACCGCGACTTTCACAACGGCCACCGGGATCCTCACCTTTCAAAAAAGCTCTTCAGCCTTCGTCATCATCGTTCAGCGCCGGTTTCTCTATCATGATGAATTTGTGGTCGATATACTCCTGAACGGCCAACTCCACGGGCTTTTCATCCAGGACAACCCTGTTCTTCTCCGCATTTTCAGCGATCTGGCGCGCCCTTTTGGCAATGGCAGTTACCAGCGAATAACGGCTTTGCTGCGGCGTTAAAATCAAATCGGCAATCGGCTTAATCATCTTTCAGGATCCTTTCAATCAGTTCTTGGTTTCTTCCTGCGCTGCTTTTTTCCGCGGTGATAATCGCACGAATCTGAGCGGCTGCGGATTCCACCGTATCATTGATGACAACATAATCGTAGTAAGCGGCCTGCGAAATTTCTTTCCTCGCTGCCTGCAGACGGCCGCGGATCACCTCATCGGACTCCGTGCCGCGCGACCTCAGTCTCTGTTCCAGCTCTTTGAGCGAGGGAGGCAAAATGAAAATGCCGACCGCGTCCGGCCTCTTTTTCTTCACCTGGGCACCGCCCTGAACCTCAATTTCCAGAATGACATCCTGGCCTTTTGAAGTCCATTTCTCGATCGGTTCCAGCGGCGTGCCGTAGCCGTTTCCGCAGTACTCTGCGCTCTCCAGCATTTTCCCCGCTTTATCCATCTTTTGAAATTTTTCGCGCGCCAGAAAAAAATAATCTTTTCCATCTTTTTCGCCCGGTCTGGGGGCCCGCGTTGTGGCAGACACGGAAAGTCGGATCCCGGGGCTGCCGGCCAGAAGGCTTTTCACCACGGTTCCCTTGCCCGTGCCGGAAGGCCCGGAAAGGATTAAAAGGAGCCCGTTACTTGTCATCCTCATCAAGCTCCTCTTCCGAAAGCTCATCATGGTCATTCAGGCGGTTTGCCACCGTTTCCGGCTGTACTGCGGAAAGGATCACATGGTCGCTGTCCGTAATAATTACCGCCCGGGTCCTGCGGCCATAGGTCGCATCAATCAGCGCCCCACGTTCCTTTGCATCCTGAATAATACGTTTGATCGGAGCCGATTCCGGGCTGACAATCGCAACCAGGCGGTTTGCGGAAACCATGTTTCCAAAGCCGATGTTGATTAACTTCATAAAAATCCCCTTTTATAATATTCTATCGACTATTCGATGTTTTGGACCTGTTCACGGATTTTTTCGATTTCCGCTTTCATGTCCACTACCAAGTGGGCAATTTCAGCATCCACGCATTTAGAGCCGATGGTGTTCGCCTCTCGGTTCATCTCCTGAACCAGAAAATCCAACTTGCGCCCGACCGCCTCGTCGGAATCCAACAGGGAAAGGAACTGGCTGATATGGCTGCGCAGGCGGACCGTCTCTTCCGTAACGGAGACCTTGTCGGCAAAAACCGCGGCTTCCGTCAGGACTCTCTGCTCGTCGATTTCCACATCTGCCAGGATTTCATGCAGGCGCTGCAACAGCTTTTCCCTGTATTCTTCCACCGTTTGCGGGGAACGTCCCTCAACTTTGGCGACAAGCCCCAGAATGGTTTCCGCACGCATGAGAAAATCTTCTTTCAGGTGATTTCCCTCCGCTTTTCTCATTTGAGAAAACGACTGAAATGCTTCTTCAGCCACTTGGCAGACATCCTTCCAGACCTCGTCCTCGTCCGCCGGTGCCTGACGCACCGTAAACAGGTCGGCGTAGCGTGCCACCGACATCACAGAGATATCGTCCCGCAGCCCATAGCGCTTCTGTAGCTCGCGCAGAGCTGCAATGTACCCGCTTGCCAGGGAATGGTTCACCATCACCTCTGCGTCCGCGCTTTCCAGCGTTTCCACCGAAACGGTCAGGTCAATTTTTCCTCTGGCAATCCGTTCTTGCAAAAAAGATTTCAATTTTGCATCCAAAAAGCCGTACCCGCGGCTGATGCGGGAAGAATAATCAAAATACCGGTGATTGACGGACCGGATTTCGACCGCAATGCTGCGTCCCCCTATGATCCTTTCGCTTCTGCCGAAACCGGTCATGCTTTGAATCACGATTTATCATCTCATCTCTGAATTCTTCCGGAATTGACTTCTTACGAAAGCATCGCAAAAAATCGATTTGGGAATAAACCATAATCTTATTTATTTTATCAGCTTTTCTGCCTGATTGTCAACTGTGAACCCCAGAAAGAACAGAAAAAGCAGCTCCGTGCGGCGAAGCAGGCACGAAGCTGCGAAATCAAGCTGGGTGGGTTTCCTTCCGCCGGTCAGCTTGCTTGAAATCCGCTGCGGAATCTCTTTTTCCATACTTTGCAAAGGATTCCGACCGCCTTTGACGGGGTGTAACACCTTCCCCGGACTTTCCCCGCGCAAAGCCTTTTGAATTTGAATGCGGAGAAAAAGCGGGTTCTCCACTGGCAGCTGCATTTCTCAGGCGGCGGACTTCTTCCGCCGTCAAGGGTCGCCATTTTCCGGGTGGAAGCATACCGAGCTTAGAAGCCCCAAACGCCGTGCGACGCAGGCGTGCAACTTCCAGTCCGAGCTGCTCGCACATTTTTCTGATCTGACGGTTTCGCCCTTCGTGCAGAACAATTTCCAGCACGACGCGGCCAGGCTCCTCAGACAGGACCCGGACTGTGGTGGGCGCCGTCTTCCAACCGTCGATGACCATCCCGGTCGACAGCTTCACCAGCTGATCTTCCGTCACGCCGGGGCGCACCGTCACGCGGTACACCTTTGGAACATGATGGGACGGATGCATCATTGCATTTGCAAATTCACCGTCGTTCGTCATCAGCAAAAGGCCTTCCGATTCTCGATCCAGTCTTCCGACCGGAAAAACGCGCTCCGGTACGTCACGCACAAGTTCAGCGACGCATTTGCGGCCCATTTCATCGCTCATGGTGGTGATGTATCCGCGCGGCTTATGAAGCATCAGGTAAATTTTTTTTATTTTTTTGTCCAGCGATCTTCCGTCGACCGTGATCCGGTCCCCGTCCGGGTCTGCCTTATCCCCGATCTTGGCAGGTGTACCGTTTACGCTGACCTTTCCTTCAAGAATCAGCTCCTCCGCCTTCCTACGGGAAGCGATTCCAGCTTCCGCGATCAGTTTTTGCAGTCTTATTTTTTCGCCCAACTGATTTTCCCCATCCTTCAGGCCGAAAGCAACTGGCGGATCCGGTCCCAAAATTTTTGAATGATATCTTTTCTGACTGTCTGCCGGGGAATTTCCTCCCCCGCTGCCAATTTGGTTGTCACCACCGTGCCTAAGCCGTCGGAGTACCGGATCTGACCGAGGGTCCGGCCTTTCGGCACAGGCGCATAGACAAACTGCGGCAACTCGACCGTACGGCGCAGGTTCTGCACATTCTCCGGGGAAAGCAACACAGCCTTTCCAGCCGAGCCCGTCACCAGGATACGGCTCTTTGTTCCCCCGACCACCGGCAGGCCCAACCGAACCCCCGAATCGTCTGCACGGTACCGCGTCAGGCGGGAAAAGCCATAATTCAGAAGCTTTTCATGATCTTCCCAGTCATTTGGATCGCAGAGAGTCACGGCGACCAGCCGCACGCCGCCGCGCTCTGCAGACGAAACAAGGCATCGGCCCGCTTTTTTGGTAAACCCCGTTTTGACCCCGTTGCATCCTTTGTAAAAGCTCAGCAACTTGTTGTGATTTGTGTAAACCACCGTTCGATCCGGGCTGGAAAAATGCACCCGGATCTTTTTCTGCGACACAATCTTTGCAAACGCCGGATTTTTGAGGGCTGCCGAGGTCAGCTTCGCCAAATCGCCCGCGCTGGAGTAATGCTCCGCATCATCCAGCCCGGAAGGGGTGACATAATGCGTCTCGGAAAGCCCCAGCCCGGCCGCTTTCCGGTTCATCAGTTCCGCAAATTTCCGAACGGACCCTCCGACGGCGATCGCGGCGGAATTTGCGGCATCGTTGCCGGAAGCGGAAAGCATCCCCTCCGCCAGCGCGGTCAGGGTCAGCTTGTCGCCGGCTTTCAGCCCCATGGAAGAACCTTCCACCCGCACCATCTCCGGCGTGATCAGAATGGTTCGATCCCCGCGGGAAGCGGCTTCCAAAGTCAGCAGCGCCGTCATAATCTTAGTGGTGCTTGCAATCGGAAGCCTTTCACGGCTGTTTTTTTCATAGAGGACGCGGCCATCATCTTCACTGACCACCACGGCCGATTTTGCCGACACGGAAGGCGCGGCAGCCTGGGCGTGCGCCGCGCCGGGTAAGGCTGTCGCCGCCAAAGCGGCAAGAAAAATGGAAATCGCTTTTTTCAACAAATCAACCACCTGCCGGTTTCATTTATATGCAGGCGGCTGAAGCAATAACCATTATAATTTCAGACTTGCGGATCTCCGGAAACTTCTTCAGGGGAAACGGGCTCCGGTTTCTTTTTGTCCTTTTTCCCGTTCTTGTGAAACGCCGAATCAACGGCGGAAGAGATTTTATCAATCAGATCCGGAGCCAAGTCAATGATCCGGTCGACCGAGGAGTTGCCCGGATCCACGCGAAGCAGTTTGACCTGCCCGTTCGAAATGGTCAGGAACGCCACCGGGTTGATCGTGACCCCCGCGCCCGTTCCGCCGCCGAACATCTGCTTTTCCGGATCTTTCACCGGCAAGTCGGAGCCGCCGGAACCGAACCCGTAACTAACTTTGGAAATAGGGACAATCACCGTTCCGTCCGGCGCCGTGATCGGATCGCCGACCACGGAATTCACATCCACCATCTGCCTGATCTTTTCAAGTGTTGTCTCCATCATACCTTCGATCGGATGATCTGCCATATTAAAGCACCGCCTTTTCTTTCTGATCCGGTTGCCCGGATTCTTTTCGATTTTGAAGGAAAACCCTGAGAATTCCAATGAGAGCCAAGAGCACAGCGGTCAGGAGAAAAAGCAGCTTGATTTTCAGCCTGGCACGGAATTTCACACTGCTTTTCCCATTCTGAAAGTCCGGAGCCACTCTTACTTTCACATCCCGTTCTCTGTACTTTACTGCGGAAAGCAGCGCCGTGAGAGACGAAGAGATCAGACCGCAAATTTCACCGTACCGGACGGCGGTCTGCGCCGCATCTTCCCCGCCGACAGTCAGATTCAGCCATAAAAGCCTGACCGTCGTGTGAGAAAAAATTTTTTTTGCACTCTGAAGCGCAACCTGAGAAAGCGCCTGAAGCAGCTTGAGAAAACCGGAAAAGCCCTTTTGCAGGGCAAGTTCCTTGATTTTGGAAAATCTGCCTGCCCGGGCCGGCTTTTCTTTTTTCTTCTGTTCTTTTTTTTTCTTTTTTTTCTGCGGTCTGGGCAAAACGCGGTAATGAAAAAAGAGGAAGCCGATTCGCAAAGAAAATTCTTCCTCGAAAACCATCTCAAAGGAAACGGGACAAAGCTGCAACAGGAATGACGCTAGTGTCATCACAACCGCAATCTTCAAAAACATCATCCGGCGTTTCCTTCTCCCTGCCGCCCGTCTTTTTTCGAGCCGCCGCCCGTTTCTTCCTGCCCGGAAGAAAGCTCTTCCGGCAGCTGCGGGAGCTCCGAAAGAGAAGAAATGCCAAGGCAACGCAGAAAATCCGTCGTCGTCCCATAGAGAAGAGGCCGCCCGGGCAGTTCCAGCCTTCCCCGTTCTTCCACCAGCCCTTTCGAAACGAGCCCGCTGATTACCGCGGAGCAGTCCACGCCGCGGACCTGCTCGGCAAATGCTTTTGAAACCGGCTGGTTATAAGCAATGACGGCCAGCACTTCCAGCGCAGCCTGAGTCAAAGGCAGATTGCGGCGGATTTCCAGCGCAGCGCGCACGGCGGCACCGTATTCCGGATTGGTGCACATCTGGTAGCCGTCCTCCAGACGGACGATCCGGATACCCCCGTGTTCGGTGCGGTACTGATCCGCAAGATTTTGCATCATCTTTTCCGCCGTGCCGCGGTCAATCTGAAGCGCCTGGGCAACGCGGTCCACCGACACTGCGTCTCCGCTTGCAAACAGAATGGCTTCCATCGCTCCCTGCAGCTTTTTAATCTCCATGCCTGACACCGCCGTTCAACAATTTGATTTCCGGATCATCTTCCCCTTCCAGGCGGATCCGCCTACCCTTGACCAGCTCCAGAACAGCGAGAAAAGTCGCCACCCGCTCGGAATGATTCCGGATACCGGCAAACAGAGCTGCGTAGCGCTGTTGGCCTTTTCGGCGAAGAGTCCGCAGGACATAGACAATGCGAGAGGAGACAGAGACAGCCTTATAAGAAACCAGCGCAGAAAACGCCTCTTTCGGCGGGGGAAGAAATCGCTTTCCCCTGCCGGCCGCGCTTCGGTACGCCTCATACAGTTCCCGCGGCGTATGACGGCCCCGGTACCGCTTGTCCGGCTCAACTTTCTCAGGCGCGCGCGTATAGGAATCAAAGCTGAACCGCTCCCTCAGCAAAGCAGCCATCCGTTTGCAGTCCCGGTATTCGACCAGCTGCCCGCTGAGTTCGCGCTTGAGCTGCTCTGCCTCCTCTTTTTTGGGAAGAAGAGACACGGTCTTAATATAAATCAGCCGGGAAGCCATTTCCAGAAATTCGCTGGTCACATCCATTTCCCGCCCGCGCATTTTTTTAAGCTGCTCCAGATATTGATCCACCAGCTCGGTGATTTGAATATCCAGAATATTAAGTTTGTTTTTGACAATCAGCGAAAGAAGCAAATCGAGAGGGCCTTCGAATGTTTCCAGTTTATAACATATTTTGTCCATCATTTCACAAAATTATTTACACAAGGCCAAATAAATGATACGGCAGATAGGCAAGCCACTGCACTCCGCCTAGGCACAGGTTCTCCAGCGCCCAGATCGGCCGATCCAGCATCCCACTGAATAAAACGACAAAAGCGACCATGACAATGATATTCTGGTAGCGGTAATAATTGTACAAGGTTCGGTTGGAAAGAAACGCACCGAGAATCTTTGAACCGTCCAGCGGCGGAATGGGAAGAAGATTAAAAACCGCCAGCGCGACATTGATGGTGATATATGCTGAAAGAAAGGCCTGCGCAAAAGTCGGCAGAGGCGCCTGCGCCGCGATCATCAGCCCCATGTAAATCAGATCCCCGACCCATGCCGCAAGAAAGTTGGAAAACGGCCCGGCCACAGCGGTCAGGGCCATGTCCCGTTTCGGATTTTTAAAATAGCGGGGATCGACCGGGACGGGCTTGGCCCATCCAAATCCAAACAAAAGGAGAAAAACCGAACCGATCGGATCAAAGCTTGCTAGGGGATTCATCGTCAGCCGTCCGCTGTATTTTGCAGTATGGTCGCCCAGTTTTCCAGCGGCCCATCCATGCGCATACTCATGCAGCGGAAGGATACAGAAGATAATAAACAGGGTTGCAAGGATCTGAAAAACGACCGTTGTCAGATCCACTGATCCTCCGGAAAAAAGGCTTTTTAACAGATCAATCAGCATAAACATTCTCCTAACTATTTTATGATTATAATACGGAGGGGATAAAAAGGCAAGCAAAGCATGAATTTTCGGAGAAAAGCCGCCAAAGCGCTGATGGGACGGATGAAAAAAAGTCTTGCATTTAGTGGATAAATCTGATAACATAATACTGTTGTGATAAAAAGCACTTTAAAGGAGGTGCAGACCCATGGCAAAATGTGAAATCTGCGGCAAGGACATTGCTTTTGGCATCAAAGTATCCCATTCGCACAGGCGTTCCAACCGTGCTTGGAAGCCCAACGTCAGGCGTGTCAAAGCGATCGTAAACGGTTCTCCCAAGCGTATTTACGCCTGCACCCGCTGCCTTCGTTCCGGTAAAGTGACCCGCGCCGTTTGAGAAAAAGCTTCATTCAATAAAGAAATAAAAGGAACCGCTCCGGCGGTTCCTTTTTTCTGCCTATTTTTCTCCCCGTTCGCGGAGCAAAAATCGAATCGGAGTCCCTTCAAACCCAAACGTTTCCCGTATCATATTTTCGAGAAAACGCTGATAGGAAAAATGAAACAGCTTTTTCGAATTGATAAAAAATACAAACGTAGGCGGCTGAATGGAAACCTGGGTCAGATAAAAGATTTTCAGTCTGCGGCCTTTATCGGTCGGCGGCTGCACACGCTCGGTGGCCTGCGCCAAAACATCGTTGAGCATTCCGGTCTTGATGCGGCGGGAACTGGAAGCCGCCGCGTCGCGGATCGCCTGAAACAGGCGATCGATCCGCTGGCCCGTCTTTGCCGAAAGAAACAGAATTCTGGCATACGGCATAAAGGAAAAATCGCCGCGCAGCTTTTTCTCGTAGGCTCCCATGGTATTTTCATTTTTTTCAACCGCGTCCCACTTGTTTACCGCAATGACGCAGGCTTTTCCTGCTTCATGCGCCATGCCGGCGATTTTAGAGTCCTGTTCGGTAAAACCGACGGTGCCGTCAAGCAGCACGACGCAGACATCCGCGCGCTCCACGGCCATCTGAGCACGGAGCATGCTGTACCGTTCAATATTGCTTTCCACCCTGCTCTTGCGCCGCAGGCCGGCGGTGTCGATCAGAAGGAACCGACCGTATTGATTCTCCACCGCGATATCCACCGCATCCCGCGTGGTTCCGGCCACATCGGAAACGATGCAGCGCTCTTCCCCGGCAATTCGGTTGACCAGCGAAGACTTGCCGGCGTTCGGTTTTCCAATCACCGCAACCCGGATGATATCGTCCGGTCCGGAATTTCCAGTCTCATCCGGAAAGAAGGAAACAATCCGGTCGAGGAGATCGCCTGTTCCATGGCCGTGAAAAGCGGAAACTCTCACGGGATCGCCGAGTCCCAAGGCGTAAAATTCATAGAACTCCGGCGGCGGATCGCCGATGCTGTCACATTTGTTGACACACAGCACAAGGGGCTTCCCGCTTTTTAACAGCATTGAGGCAATCTCATGGTCAGCTGCAACCGGCCCCGTATGCACGTCTGTGACAAATACGATCACATCGGCCGCCTCCATCGCCAGACGGGCCTGGGCCCTGGTCTGTGCCAGGATCACATCTTCCCCGGGTTCCAGCCCGCCTGTGTCCACAAGGGAAAAACGGTGCGCTTCCCATTCACATTCCGCGTAAATACGGTCCCGCGTCACACCGGGGGTGTCGTCCACAATGGAAAGACGCTTTCCCGCAAGTTTATTAAAAAGAGCCGATTTGCCGACATTCGGCCTGCCGACAATAGCAACTACCGGTAACGCCATATTACTTTGAAACCCCTCTCTGCCTCTTTTTCAATTTCCGCACAGCACAGACTTTTCCGAGCGGCTGTGTCAGTTTGCCCTCCGCCTGCCGTTCAAGCCGTGCTGCAGGTAAAAAAGAAGAGAAGGATCGCTCCTTCTCTGACTTTCGGAAAACAGAAACGAGTTACGCTTCCTTTTTAATGACTTCCCTACCCTTGTAGTAGCCGCAATTGCCGCATACTCTGTGCGGGACCATCAGTTCTCCGCATTTCGGGCATTTCACCAGAGTGGGTGCGCTCATTTTCCAAACACTGGAACGCCTTTTGTTCTGTCTGGCACTTGACTGTTTCCTCTTTGGTACCGCCATCCTCAGCACCTCCTTACCGATCTTTTCCGTTAATGAAGCAAATTTTTTAAAACTTCCATTCGGGGATCCACCGGGTGATTTTCACAGCCGCAGGGGCCCTCGTTCAAATTTTTGCCGCAGACAGGGCACAGCCCCTTGCAGTCTTCTTTACATAAAAACTTGGTTGGAAGCTCGAGCAGAATATCTTCCCGCATCAGTTCATCCAGATCCAGTTTTTCATCCCGGACCTCAATCAACCGGTCGTCGTTCTCCTGATTGACAAGCGAACGGACAAGAATATGGGAAAAAGTAAAGTGATAGTGCCTGTCGATCTGCTCCGCACAGCGGTCGCAGGGAATCGAAAAATCAAACAAAACCTTCGCCTTCAGTATGGCGGAGCCGTCGCGACCTTCCACGGTGCCCTGCACGGCCACCGGAGAGATAAACGGAAAAGAACCGTTTAATTCAGTGGATGACAGGTCCATGTTATAATGAAATGAGCAGCTCTCGCTTTCCTGAGAAAATATTTTTTTTAAATCAAGCAGCATACTCCACCTCGGCGCTACAGTCTTTAATTATAAAGATTCTTCCCACTTTTGTCAATAAAAATTTATATATCCGCAATTTTTACAGGAAAAGGTGCCGGGGCGCTTGGCTCCGGCACCGGCTGGCCGCACAGTCAGATCGCCGCGGAAACCTTCTTGATTTCCGGCGGCAGAAGGCTCTCGTCCGCAGAAAGGAGCAACGTGATCTGAACACTGGACAAAGAGGAGAGAGCATTCATCTTTTCCGAGAAAGAAGCCAGCGCACTCATGTCCTGGCCGATGATTTTCAGGGTGGAATCCACATACACGTCTGTAACATCATAATTGCCGGCACAGACTCCGCAGATAAAGCCGCCCAGCGCATCCGCGCCCTGAATTCCGTATTCATCAATATCAATCAGCCTGACATCGTGAGAGATGTCATAAGTCAGAGTATCGCCCTTTTCAATCACGACAACATTGCCGCTGGACTTTGAAACTGCCTCATTGGCGCTTTCAATCAATTTTTTTGTCTTTCCGGAACCTTTTTTCCCAACAATTACATTAATCATAAAATGATCCTCCTGATATAATTTTAGCTACAGCCGGTAAAAACAGCGCGGGGTTATTTCAGCCTCGCTTCAAGAGCGGCTTTTTCTTTTTCGTAACCCGGCTTGCCCAAAAGGGCAAACATGTTCTTTTTATAGCTTTCAACCCCGGGCTGATCGAACGGATTAATTCCTAGAAGATAGCCTGAGACTGCAAGGGAACGTTCAAAGAAATAGATCAGCGCGCCGAGGGAGCTTTCTGAAAAATCCGGCGCGCAGAGCACAATGTTCGGCACCCCGCCGTCCGTATGGGCCAGCACGGTCCCCTCGAATGCTTTGCAGTTCACATCGGAAAGCTTCTTCCCCGCAAGAAAATTCAGCCCGTCCGCATTGTCCGCCTCCGCTTTAACGGTCAGATCCATCGCGGGCCGGTCGATCTGCATCACGGTCTCAAACAGATTCCGCTTCCCCTGCTGAATATACTGTCCCATCGAATGGAGGTCGGTTGAGAAGATCACAGAGGCCGGGAAAAGTCCCTTCCCGTTTTTCCCCTCGCTCTCCCCGCAAAGCTGTTTCCACCATTCGCACATCATTTGGAAACGCGGTTCATAGCTGACGAGGATCTCAATTTCCTTCCCCTTGCGGTACAGGATATTCCTTGCCGCCGCATACAGGCAGGATGGATCGGTAAGCGGCTCCCCGCTGAGGGAGGCCCGCTCTTCAGCCGCCCCGGCCATCAGCGCGCCGATATCCGCCCCGGCCACCGCGACCGGCAAAAGTCCAACGGCGGTCAGGACCGAGTACCGGCCCCCGACATCGTCCGGCACAACAAAAGTTTCATAGCCTTCGCGGTCGGCAAGCCGCTTCAGGGTCCCGCGCGTGCGGTCTGTCGTACAGTAAATCCGCTTCGCCGCGCCCTGCCTGCCGTATTTCTTTTCCAGCATCCCGCGGAACATGCGGAATGCCACCGCCGGCTCCGTCGTTGTGCCGGATTTCGAGATCACATTAATGGAAAAGTCCTTCTCCCCACAAAGCTCCATGATTTCAGATAGGGCGGAAGGACTCAAACTGTTGCCGGCAAAATAGATCTGAGGGCCGGCTTTTTTTAAAGCATTGTAATTTGGCGACTGCAGATACTCGATGGCCGCGCGGGCCCCCAGGTAAGAGCCGCCGATACCGATGACCACAAAAACTTCCGAATCGGACCGAATCCTGTCCGCATCAGCACGGATGCGGGCAAATTCATCTTTGTCGAATTTTTCCGGCAGATCGAGCCAGCCGCGAAAATCGCTGCCGGCACCCGTCCCACTGAGAAGGGTCTTCTGTGCAAGACGCACCTGGGGCGCGATGGCTGAAAATTCACTTTCATCGACAAATCCCGAAAGGTAACGCAAGTCAATTTGAACAGACATTTTTTTCCCCCCTGCCTACTGAAATTCTTGCAACTCTATTTTACAATAGGCAGGCTGCGTTTGCAAGGCGGATCCGCAGAGATTCCCGAAAAATTCATAAACTTCAGGGATCCATCGTCAGCATCCGGAACAGCAGGAGGAACGCGGAAGAAAACGAGATCGGTTCCACCGCCTTTTTGGCGCGGATCGGCGTTTCTTTCAGCACCTCGTTATTTAAGGAATACGTTATTTTTCCCAGCACTTGGTCTTTTTTCACGGGAGCGCGGACTGCGCCGTTCATCGAAACTTTGGATTTTACGTTCCCGCCCTTTCCCTTCGGGACCAGAAGATTCTCGTTTCCGTTGACATTCGGCTCCACCTCGGACTCCATCCCGTTTTCCACAGCGACCGGCGCATTTGCCTGAGGTGGTACTTTGGGCGTCACAACCGACCAGTTGGCAAAGCCGTAATTCAAAAGGGTCGCGGCCGAATGGAACCGGTCTTTGGTGGTAGAACTGCCGAGCACCACCGCAATCAGGCTGACACCGTTCCGCTGTGCCGTGGCGGAAATGCAGCTTCCGGCTTTCCCGGTCGTGCCGGTTTTCAGCCCCGTGATTCCCTTATAGCTCTTGAGCAGTTTGTTGGTGTTGACAAGCTGCGTTTTCCCGTTTCTGACACTGTCCATCCAAGTTTGAGTGTAATCGAAAATTTTCCGATGCTTGATCAGTTCCCGCGACATCAGGGCAATATCGTAGGCGGAGGTGATATGGCCGTCTTCATCCAGGCCGTTGACGTTCTTGAACACCGTGTCTTTCATTCCGAGTTCCTTGGCCCGCTGATTCATCTGCGCGACAAATTCATCCTCGCTCCCCGCCACATACTCGGCCAAAGCCACCGCTGCGTCGTTCGCACTGGCAATCACCGTCGCCTTGAGCATGTCGTCCACCGTCATGCTCTCACCGGGCTTCAGCCAGATGTCGGACCCGCCCATCGAAGCCGCGTGCTCGCTGGCCGTGACCGTGTCGTTCAGGCCGATTTTCCCGCTGTCCAGTGCTTCCATCACCAGCAGCAGCGTCATGACTTTCGTAATGGAAGCGCAAGCGCGTTTTTCATGATCATTTTTTTCATACAAGACTTTGCCGGTCTGCGCTTCCATCAAAACAGCGGAAGGCGCCTTGATTTCATCCTGTGACAAAGCCAAAGCTCCCAGCGGCAGGCTGAAAATCACGGTCAGCCCCGCGAGCAGACAGGCCGACATTTTTTTTATATTCAATTCCAGCACCCCCAATTTCATATTAATTCTTATGCCGGACATGGAGGTTCTATCCATAAAAAAAGCAGGAGCCTCACAGCTCCCGCTCTATTTTCCGCAAATTTACAGCCGCACCGGAATTCCTCTTCCCGAAAGGTACTGTTTCAAGTCGGGAATCCGGACTTCCCCGAAGTGAAACAGGGACGCCGCCAGCACGGCATCGGCCTCGCCTTTCGTGAAAGCATCGTAGAAATGCTCCGGTTTGCCGGCTCCGCCGGAAGCGATGACCGGAATCGGAACCTGTTCGGAAACGGCGGCGGTCAGTTGCAGGTCGTATCCATTTTTCATTCCGTCGCAGTCCATACTGGTCAGAAGGATCTCTCCCGCGCCGAGCTGTGCAGCCTGTTTTGCCCACTTTACGGCGTTGAGACCTGTGTCAATGCGCCCGCCGTTGCGGTAGACCGTCCAGTCTCCCCGCCCGGTGCGCTTCGCGTCAATCGCGCAGACCACGCACTGACTGCCGAACTTCTCCGCGGCTGCAGAGATCAGTCCCGGGTTCAGAATGGCTGCCGAGTTGACGGAAACTTTGTCCGCCCCCGCGCGGAGCAGGGTATGAAAATCTTCCACCGAGCGGATTCCGCCGCCGACGGTAAACGGAAGGAAGACGCTGTTGGCGACCTGTTCTACCAGGCCCAGAAGGATTCCCCGCGCCTCCGAAGAGGCGGTAATATCCAGAAAGACCAGTTCGTCCGCACCCTGGCGGTCATATTCTTTTGCCGCTTTCACCGGATCACCCGCGTCGCGCAGGTTGACAAACTCCGTGCCCTTAACTACCCGCCCGCCGTTCACATCCAGACAGGGAATAATCCGTTTCGCATACATAAAATCAGCCCCCAGATTCCAGCATCGATGTAAAATTCCGCAGTATTTTTAAGCCGACTGCCCCACTTTTCTCCGGATGGAACTGCGCGGCAAACAGATTTCCACTCTGCACTGCCACATCCATTTCCACCCCGTAATCCGCCGTGGCCGTCACAATACCGGGATCGCCGGAGTTTAGATAATAAGAGTGAACAAAATAGACGTAGGGATTTTTTCCGACTCCAGCGAAAAGCCCACCGCTCCGCTTCAGGTTCAGGCTGTTCCACCCAACGTGAGGGATTTTCAGGCCGGAAGCGGCGGGAATCCGGCAAATTTTTCCGGGCAGCACCCCTAGGCCCTTTACGCCCGGAGACTCCTCGCTCTCTTCAAACAGAAGTTGCAGGCCGAGGCAAATGCCGAGGAACGGTCTGCCGGACCGGATAAAATCCAAGGTTGGACCCACCATACCGGACCGGTTCAAGCTTCGCATGGAGTCGCCAAACGCCCCAACACCCGGCAGTACCGCGGCATCCGCGCCCGCCAGTTCATCGGGAGAAGTCACAATGGAAATTTCGGAACCGAGATATCGGAAGGCCTTGACAACACTTTGCAGATTTCCGGCACCGTAATCAAGGACTGCTATCATGAAAGTCACCGCTTTCGTATGGTAATTCATTCTATCATGAAAGCGAAAAAAGCGCAACCCTTTGATTCCGTTCGTAGAATGAATTGACAGCAGGAATGGATCAGGGTAGAATATCTTTTAACGCTAAAAGCGGAGGATTTTCATGGATTACGTATCTCTGGGCGGCATCGGCCTTGGGCTTGCTATGGATGCATTTGCCGTCTGCATCACAAATGGAGCCATTACAAAGAAGGTAACGCTTCGGTTTGCTTTAAAGCTTGCGCTTTGCTTTGCGCTTTTTCAGTCCGCCATGCCTCTGATCGGGTGGCTAATCGGTAAAGCGGGAGAAAACATCATCAGTGCCGTCGATCACTGGATCGCGCTGATCCTTTTAAGCTACCTGGGAATCAATATGATTCGGGAAGCGCACAAAAAGAAAAACTGCGGCGTTATGGATCACAGGCAGAACGACATTGGCCTGAAAGAACTGATGATTCTTGCCGTAGCAACCAGCATCGACGCGCTTGCAACCGGAGTGATCCTCCCCTCCGCGGTCGGTGCTTCCTCGGTTTTTCTGATGGGCGTGTCGGTTCTTGTTATCGGCGCAATCACCTTTGTCGTCTGCCTGGCCGGCGTTTACATCGGGGAAAAATTTGGGGCGCTCTGTTCCCTTCACGCGGAGTATTTCGGCGGTGCTGTCCTGATTGCAATCGGGATAAAAATCTTTATTGATCATGTGTTTCTGTAAAAAGCCCATAGGTTTTCCCGATGCGCCGTACGCGCTCTGCCACCTGACCCCGGAGAGAACGCGGCGACACTACGGAAATCCGGTCGCCATACTGCAGTAGCCACTCCACCAGCCCTTCCCCCGCAAACACTTTTACGCGGACATTGAAAAAGCCGTTTCCCCGCGCAGAGAGGTCCATGCTGCCGCCGAATTTGTCCAGCAAGGGTTCCAAGGCATCGTCGGAGCAATGAAGGGTCACGGTTTGCAATTCACCGTGATAGAGATGAAAGGTCTTTGCGGCATAATCGGCCGCGTCAAAACGATCCTTGTACTCACTGACTTCACAGAACGGGCGGATCGTCTGCTCAGAAAGCTCCGCGCGCTTGATCCGGTCCAGCCTGTAAACGCTGATATCGTTATATTTTTCATAGTTGCCGGCCACATAGTATTGGTCGCTGTCCCAAATCAGTGCATAGGGACTGATGAGGAATCTTCTTCCTTCTTCCTGCGCAATCCGGTTTCCCCGGATGACAAAATGGCGGTAGAGAAAGGAAATTTTTTTCTTCTGTGCAATGGCACGGCTGACGGCGTCAATGATATAGTAAATTTCCTCATTTTTAAATTTTGGCCGCAGATTCATCTGGGTTTTCCCGGCAGTTTCCTCCGCCTGGCCAAAACTCATGAGGCCGCTCAGCTTCCGCATCAGCTCGCCGGTCTTTTTTTCGGTAAGGAACGGGGCGGCCTGCACCGCATCCATCAGCAGGCGGACTTCCGGCGGCTCAAAACGCCGCGAGGCAAGGAAAAAGCCCGCTTTTGGCTGACGGGTAAACAAAATATCGCAGCCGTGCGCGCGCAGCGCCGAAATATCATGATAAATCGTTTTTCTGCCGGCCGTAACCCCCTGGCCGTCCAGCAGGGCAATCAGTTCCCGGGAAGACAGAGGATGTTCTTCATCGGTTCTGTCGTTCAGGATTTCCAGCAATGCCAGGATTCGGATCCTTCCGTTTTTCCCTTTCCGCATATCATTTTCCCCACTCTGCAAGTATCTTTCTCAAAAAAGGAAAACAGGCTGCGGAAAGCTGCTCCGCGGCCTGTCTTTCTTAAGAAAAAGCTTTATTTTTTCAGAAATTCTTCCGTCACTTGGGCGATATGAGACGGGCAGAGCCCGAATTTTTCCAGAAGCTCCGTCGCCGGACCGGAATATCCGAACCTGTCGTTCACACCGATTTTGCGCAGCGGAGTCGGCAGTTCTTCGCTCAGCACGGCGGCAACCGCGTCGCCGAGTCCCCCGATGACATTGTGCTCTTCTACGGTGACGATCTTCCCGGTCTCTTTCGCCGCTTTCAGGATCAGTTCCCGGTCGATCGGCTTAAGGGTGTGGATGTTGATCAGCCTTGCGTCGATTCCCTTTTGTTCCAGCAGCCTGACCGCTTCCAGCGCGCGGGAGACCATCAGGCCCGTTGCAATTATGGTAATCTCTTTTCCGTCGCGCAGGGTAACCCCTTTGCCGAGCTCAAAGCGGTAATCGTCCGAGTTATTGAAGCTTTCCACCGCAAGGCGGCTCAGGCGCAAATAAACCGGCCCCTTATGTTCCACCGCCGCGCGGACCGCCGCAAGGGTTTCATAGTGATCCGACGGGCTGATAATCGTCATTCCAGGCAGAGAGCGCATCAGGGCGATGTCCTCCAGGCACTGGTGGGTAGCGCCGTCTTCCCCGACGGAAATACCCGCGTGGGTGCCGGCCAGCTTGACGTTCAGGTGCGGATAGCAAACGGAATTGCGAACCTGCTCGAATGCGCGCCCGGTCACGAACATGGCAAACGAAGTGGCAAACGGAATTTTGCCGCAGGTTGCAAGGCCCGCCGAGACCCCGACCATGTTGGCTTCCGCAATGCCGCAGTCGATAAAGCGTTCTGGAAACTTTTTTTTGAAAAATGCGCTCTTCGTCGCTTCCGAAAGATCCGCGTCCAGCACAATAATCTGCGGGAATTCGTCCCCAAGCGCAGAGAGCGCCATGCCATAGCTCTCCCGCGTTGCCTTTTTCACCATCTCAGCCATCATTCCGCCTCCCGTTCTGACAAAGTTTGCCGGAGTTCGCGCATGGCAATCTCATACTGCTCGTCGTTCGGCGCTTTTCCGTGCCAGCCCGCCACATTTTCCATGAAAGAAACGCCCTTGCCCTTCACCGTTTTGGCAAGGATGGCAGACGGCCTTCCCTTGACGGTTCTTGCGTGCTCAAACGCCTGTTCCAGCGCCTCGAAATCATGCCCGTCGATGGTTTGCACGTCGAATCCGAACGCGCGGAATTTTTCGTTGATCGGTTCCGGCCCCGCGACTTCGGCGGTCGGGCCGTCGATTTGCAGGCCGTTAACATCGACGATCACACAGAGGTTGTCCAATTTATGGTGCCCGGCAAACATGGAAGCTTCCCAAACCTGGCCCTCTTCCAGTTCTCCGTCGCCCAGCAGAGTATAGACCCTGTAATTTTTCCGATCCATCTTTCCCGCAAGCGCCATTCCGCAGGCGGCGGAAATTCCCTGGCCGAGTGAACCCGTACTCATGTCAATGCCGGGGGTGCCCTTCATATCCGGATGCCCTTGGAGCATTGCGCCGATTTGTCTCAGCTTTTTCAGCTCTTCCATCGGGAAATACCCCTTCAAAGCCAGTGCCGCATAAAGGCCGGGACAGGTATGGCCCTTTGACAGAACGAACCGGTCGCGATTCGGATCTTTCGGGTTTTTGGGATCGACCCGAAGCTCCTTGAAATAAAGGTAGGAAAAAATATCCGCTGCGGACAGAGAGCCGCCCGGGTGCCCGGATTTTGCGTGATAAATGCCGTCCACGGCCCCGATCCGGATTTTGCATGCGGCGATCTCCAGCTGCTTTCTCAGTGCTGTTTCCATTACTAACCTCCTAAATAGAATCCGCTTCAATCTTCCCTTATTATAGGATAATCCTCTTTATTATTCAAGGAACCTCGAAAAAGTTCAAAATTTATTCGGCTTTGGGCTCATCTTCATAATCGTTTGCCGCATGGAATTTGTCGATCACCCAGAAAATCAGACCAAGCAGCATGGCAACTACGGCCCCGAGGGACATGCCGGTCAGCTGAACCTGGCCCAGCTGCACAAACGCCCCGGAAAGCCCCGTCACCAAAACGACGCTGGTCATTGCAAGGTTGCGCGAACGGTTGTAGTCCACTTTCTGCTCCACCAGAAGTCTGACACCGGAGGCGGCAATCATCCCATACAGCAGGAAGCTGACGCCGCCCATGACCGGTCCGGGGATGGACTGAATCAGCGCGGAAACCTTTCCGAAAAACGAGACCGCAATGGAAAGAACGGCAGCGCCGCCGATCACCCAGACGCTGTAGACACCGGTCATTGCCATCACGCCGATGTTTTCGCCGTAGGTGGTGGTTGGAACGGAGCCGCACAGACCGGAAATCATAGTGGAAAGCCCATCGCCGAGCATGGTGCGATGAAGACCCGGATCACGGATTAGGTCATGCCCAATAATTTTGCTGGTTACGATCTGATGGCCGATATGCTCCGACACCACCACCAGTGTTGCCGGCAGAATAATGGAAATTGCCGTCGCATTGAATTTAGCAGGCTGAAAAGCAGGGAGGGCAAATGTAGAAGCTGTCGCGACAGAAGAAAAGTCGATCATACCGATCCCCCAGGCGACGCAGTACCCCACAACGATGGCAATCAGAATCGGAATCACCGCGAGGAATTTGCGGAACAGCACGCTACCGAACACAGCCGTGCCGAGCGTGATGAGAAAGACCGCGATCTTTTTCGGGTCCAGATGCGTGTAGGTATCGGTTAAAATCAGCCCGCCCATCTTGGCCGCCGTACCGGAAAGCTCCAGACCGATCAGCATAACGACGGAGCCCATGGCCGCAGGCGGCAGAATCACGTCAATCCACTTGGTGCCGCAGAAGCGAATGACAAGCGCGACCAGGCAGAGCGCCGCGCCGGAAACCACAAACCCGCCGAGAGCGTAGGGATACCCAAGCCCTTTGGCCCCAATGATGATGCCGGCCGGCGCGATAAAGGCAAAGCTGGAACCCAGAAACGCCGGGGCCTTACCGCCCGTGATCAGAATGTAAAGCAAGGTGCCGACTCCGTTCATAAACAGCGCGATGGATGGATTGACCCCAAGCAGAACCGGCACCAGAACCGAAGCGCTGAACATTGCAAACAAATGCTGCACGGAAAGCGGGATTGCCTGCAACAGAGGCGGCTGTTCCTCAACCTGAATAATTCGTTTTGCCATAAAAACACTCCTCAATTTAATCTTTATTCAGTAAAAAGCTCAAAAAAAAAGCCCGCCCGATGTTTTGAAGCATCGGTTGAGCTTTTTGATTCACTTTACTGTTGTCGCTTAAATGCCGATTTCGGCGCCCCGCAAATGGGGCAAATCCAATCATCGGGAAGTTCCTCAAACGGAACGAAAGGATCGTTATACACATAACCGCAAACGGTGCAGATCCAGCTTTCTCCGTCTGGTTCTTTCGCGTCGAGCTCTTCTTCCCGGTAAGTCGGCGCATTTTTCGGTGCCCTGCCTTTAATCACCCTGTGGTAATATTCATAGGTCATCGGCCGGCCGGTCAGCTTTTCACTTCCCGCAATCACTTCCGCCAAAAAGACGGTGTGAGTCGCTGTTTCCATCGAAGACAGAACCTTGCAAAGGAACCAGCAACAGGTATTTTCTTTGATGACCGGAACTCCTTCCGCAAGGATGCGGTGCCTTACGTTTTTCAATTTATCCGTATCGCGCCCGGATAAAAAGCCCAAAACACCAATTACGGCCCCGGAGGTATCTTCCGACAGAACAGAAACGGAAAAAATCCCGTTTTGCCCAATGCACTGGCAACTGTAATTGTCGTGGTTCAGGCTGACAGCAATAACATTCGGATCATTGGCAACCTGGATCACCGTGTTGGCAATACAGGCCGATGCCCTTTCCCCGTCCTTAACGCCAATGGCATACATACCATAGGACAGGCTGCTCAGAATGAGATTGTTCAAGCCTTATTCCTCCATTACGCATTTTTACTATTATATCGCATCATATTTTGAAAATCAACTATAAATTACTTTTCTTTTTTAATTTCTTCCCAGTATCTTCGAAAAGCCTGCTCCGTTTTATTGTCTCCCCACCGATAATAAACCGTATCTTTCAAAGCATCCGGAAGATACTGCTGCCGCACCCAGTGATGCGGGTATTCGTGAGCATATTTATAAAACTGACCCTTGCGCGGATTGTCCGCCCCATCACAGTGTTTGTTTTGCAGCTGGCGTGGGATCGGCCCGGTTCTGCCCGCCCGCAGGTCGGCGATCGCCTCATTCACCGCACAATAAGCCGAATTGGATTTCGGCGAACAGGCGACCAGAATCACCGCATCGGCAAGCGGGATCCGGGCTTCCGGCAGGCCAACCTGAAATGCCGCGTCTACGGCTGCCTTGACGATCTGGATAATTTGCGGATAGGCAAGCCCCACATCCTCACAGGCGCAGACCATCAGCCTGCGGCAGGCGGAGGGAAGATCTCCGGCCTCCAGCAGACAGGCCAGATAATGGATGGCGGCATCCGGATCGGAGCCGCGCATGGATTTCTGAAAGGCGGAGAGGATATCGTAATGCTCATCCCCCGCGCGGTCATACCGCACCGCGCTGCGCTGGGTCAGCTCTCTTGCCGTCTGTTCCGAAACATGACAGACACCGTCTTTTTCCTCGCCTGAAACGGCGCAGAGCTCCACCGCGTTCATTGCTTTGCGCACATCGCCGCCGCACCCCGAGGAGATCACATCTAAAGCGCCGGACTCCACTTCAAAGGTGCGGTGCTGCTCCTGTTTCAGAATCCGGAACGCCCGTTTCACCGCCTCACAAACGTCTTCCCTTTCGACCGGCTTAAACTCAAACACCGTGGAGCGGCTCAGGATCGCGCCGTAAACATAAAAATACGGATTTTCCGTTGTGGAGGCAATCAGCGTGATCGAACCGTCTTCGATAAATTCCAGCAGCGTCTGCTGCTGTTTTTTATTGAAATACTGGATCTCATCCAGATAGAGGAGGATTCCGTTCGGGGCGGCCAGCGTGTCCAGCTGGTTCACAACCTCCCGGATATCCGCCGTGGTGGCGGTCGTGCCGTTCATTCTGACCAGCTTGCGGCTGGTCCGCGCCGCGATGATGGAAGCCAGCGTTGTTTTGCCCACTCCCGGCGGCCCGTAAAAGACCATGTTCGGGATCTCTCCCGATTCAATGATACGCCTTAAAGGCTTCCCCGGGCCGAGCAGATGGCGCTGCCCGACAATTTCATCCAGAGTGCGGGGGCGAAGCCGTTCTGCAAGCGGAGCCGACATGTCACGATTCTTCCTTTCGCGGTGATGGATTACTGGTAGAGCGGATGGCGGGCACAGATCTCATGTACGGTGGAACGGATCTTTTCCCGGTTCGGTTCAAAATCAAAGATGGCCAGACTGATGCACTCGGCGATTTTATCCATATCCGCAGAGTCCAGGCCGCGCGTGGTAATGGCGGGAGTCCCCAGCCTCAGACCGCTTGTGACAAACGGGCTGCGCTTTTCATTCGGAACCGTGTTTTTGTTCGCGGTAATGTTGACGGAATCCAGGCGCTGCTCCAGTTCCTTCCCCGTAAGTTCCAGCCCGGTCAGATCAATCATCATCAGGTGGTTATCCGTTCCGCCTGTGACAAGTTTGACATTCCGCTTCATTAGGCCGTCCGCCAGCGCTTTGGCATTCACAACAATCTGGTGCGCATACTGCTTGAACTCCGGCTTCATGGCTTCGCCGAGGCAGACGGCCTTTCCGGCGATGACATGCATCAGCGGGCCGCCTTGTGTTCCCGGGAAAATCGCTTTATCGATCTTTTTGGCGTACTCTTCCTTGCAGAGGATCATGCCGCCGCGCGGGCCGCGCAGGGTCTTATGCGTGGTTGTCGTGACAATCTGAGCCCACTCGACCGGATTCGGGTGCTCCCCCGCCGCAACAAGCCCGGCAATATGGGCCATGTCGACCATCAGAAGCGCACCGCAGGCATCGCTGATTTCGCGGAAGCGCTTGAAATCAATGACGCGCGGGTAGGCGCTGGCGCCCGCCACGATCAGTTTCGGCTTTACTTTCATCGCCGTTTCATAGACCGCGTCGTAGTCGATGCGTCCCGTTTCCGGACTGACGCCGTAGGGCACAAAATGGTAATAGCTGCCGGAGAGATTGACCGGCGATCCATGGGTCAGGTGGCCACCTTCCGAAAGGTTCATCCCCATCACCGTGTCGCCCGGCTTCAAAAGGGCAAAATATACTGAAAGGTTTGCCTGGGCGCCGGAATGAGGCTGCACATTGGCATGTTCCGCACCAAACAGCTTGCAGGCCCGTTTGCGCGCCAGATCTTCCACAATGTCAACGAACTGGCAGCCGCCATAATAACGCTTTCCGGGATATCCTTCGGCATATTTGTTGGTCAGGACGCTTCCCATTGCGGCCATCACTGCGGGTGAAACAATATTTTCGGACGCAATCATCTCCAGATTGTTCTGCTGCCTGCCCAATTCTTTTGCCATCGCGGCGCCGATTTCCGGATCGGCCTTTGAGACAAAACCTATGGTATCCATTAGATCACCGTACATGATAATTTCAGATCCTTTCCCGAACAAATTTATCCTTATTATACCCTGTAGCATGCAAAAACGCAACGGCGATTCTGCATCAAGCGGCCCCGCAGGGACCGGAATCGTTTCACCGTTGCGAGATAACATTAAAAAGTCTATAATGAAAAAGCATTTTTAAAAACAGGATTCCTAAAGGAGAGGATCAAAATGACCAAAAAGCAGCGGGCTCTGCTTGCCATTCAAGCGCTGAAGAAACAATATCCGGACGCGATCTGCTCCCTGACCTACCGCAATCCGCTCCAGCTTTTGATTGCGACCCGGCTTTCCGCCCAGTGCACCGACGCGCGCGTAAATCTGGTTGCTCCCGTATTGTTTCAGCGTTTTCCCACGGTCGACGCGTTCTGCGGCGGGACGGTGGAAGAGATCGAATCCATCATTCATTCCTGCGGACTGTATAAAACCAAGGCCCGCGATATTCTCGCCATGTGCCGGATGCTGAAATCGGATTTTGGGGGCAAGGTGCCGGATACGATGGAAGACCTGACCAAGTTGCCCGGCGTCGGCAGAAAGACAGCCAATCTGATGATCGGGGACATCTACGGCAAACCGGCTGTCGTCACAGACACCCACTGCATCCGTATCTGCGGCCGGCTCGGTTTAAGCGAGGGCAAGGAACCGCGCAAGGTGGAAACGCAACTGAGAAAGATCCTTCCACCCGAGGAATCCAATGATTTCTGCCACCGGCTGGTCCTGCACGGGCGGGCCGTCTGCACCGCCAGAAACCCTCACTGCCAGAATTGCTGTATGAGAGAATTTTGCAAAAATCCAGCAGAAAAACAACCTAAAAAATGATTGGACGGCCCCAACGGTCCGTTTTTTTACGGTTTCAGCCTATTTTAGGAAATGTGGAGTTTGTCAAGGCATTGGACCAGCGGAAGGTGCAGTTCTGTCTTTTGGGCTCCGCAGGAAAGCAGGAAACGCCTCAGAGGATCGAACTCCTCATAAAAAGCCACAATCAGATCGCCCGGTCTTGCGTGGACGACGGCGGTTTTGAGCGCTTCAAGCTCTTTTTCACAAATGGAAATCCGGTTTGCCGGGAACCCGTCTTCCGTGATGGTCCGGTAGAACAGTCCGGCGACTTCGCCCGGCTCTCTCCCGCGCAGATCCGCATCCTCTTTCACATAGATCCGGTCAAACGATTGGGCACACAGGTGCGCGGTGCTTTGGATCGCCGCATCGCTTCGGTCGCCTGGCATCCCAATGACTCCGACCAGACGGCCATGCTCCAGCTTACAGCAGGCTTGGAGCACGCTTTCATAGCCGGCCCGATTGTGCCCATAGTCCAGCATTACCTGAAAACTTCCGAGCCGGTAGAGGTCAAACCTGCCCGGATTCATGCGGAAGCTCTTTAAGCCTTCCGCAATCATTTTCAACGGAACATGCAGGGCAAAAAGCGCAGAAACCGCCGCGAGGCAGTTTTCCACATTGCAGGAAACCAGACCGCCGCCCGTAACCGGAAGATCGGCAATCCGGAGGAGATTCAGCTTTTTCGATCCCGTTCCAATCACAAGGCTGCCGCGTTCCACATAAACACGGGAACATCCTTCCGGAAAAAAGGATTTGGAAGAAGGGCTGCCGGAAAACAGAATGGTATGGGAACGCACCCGCTTAAAAATAGCCGGCGTCATCGGATCTTCCGCATTGAGGACGGCATAGCCGTCGTCCTTGACCGCTTCGGCAACCAAAGCCTTGACAAAAGCCAGATCCTCCAGCGTTTCGACACCGTCCAGACCGAGGTGATCCCCCGTGATATTGGTGATCACGCCGACATCCGCCAGGTCGTAACCAAGCCCTTCCCTCACAATGCCGCCGCGCGCTGTCTCCAGCACGGCGGCTTCTATCGTTTTGTCCGCCAGCAGAGCCGCTGCGCTGCGCGGACCGGAATTGTCTCCCCGGCAGATGCACCGGGACCCAACATAGGTGCCGCAGGTGCTTGTCATTCCGACGGTAAGCCCCATTGCGGACAAAACATGGTGAATCAGACGCACGGTTGTAGTCTTCCCGTTGGTCCCCGTCACAGACACAAGCGGGAACCGATATTTTCCCGGGAAAAGCTGATCCACGATTTCCTTCGCCACATTTCTCGCCCTGCCTTCGCTCGGGTAAAGGTGCATCCGGATTCCTGGCGCGGCGTTGATCTCCACAATGACGCCACCCGTTTCGCGAATCGGGCGGGAAATATCTTCCGTGACAAAGTCCACTCCCGCCACGTCCAGCCCGATCACTTGGGCGGCCCGCACGGCAAGCGCCGCATTTTCCGGATGGATGAGATCCGTGTAGTCGGTTGCGGTCCCACCGGTGCTGAGATTTCCGTTTTCCCGCAACAGCACAGCCTCCCCGTCTGCAGGGATATCTTCCGGCTTTTTCCCCTGCTTTTTCAGCTCTTCCCGGGCCACATCGTCCAGCCGGATCTTCGTCAGCGGCTTTTCATGTCCTTTTCCCCGCCTTGGGTTGTTGTTTTCCTCTTCGATCAGCTGCCGGATGGTATGGGTTCCGTCCCCCGTCACGCAGGCGGGGCGGCGTTCCGCCACGGCGCACACCCGGTCCCCGACCACAAGGACGCGGAAATCTTTTCCTTTCACAAACTGCTCCACAATAGTGCCGGCACTGAATTTGGCAGCCTTTCGGTAGGCCGCTTTGATCTCCGTCTCGCTTCGCAGGTCCATGGAAACCCCTTTCCCTTGATTTCCATCCAGCGGCTTGACAACCACCGGCAAACCGACCCGGCCCGCAGCAGCAACCGCAGAAAGCTCCGAATAAACCGCAATGCCGAAAGGAACCGGAATTTTATTTTCATCCAGAATGGATTTGGTGAGCTGTTTGTCGGAGGAAATATCGGCAGAAAGGCAGGGGGTCAGATCAGTCAGAGTCGATTCGACCAAATGGCCGGATGCTCCGTATCCAAGGCGGATCAGACTTCCCTGGCCTATCCTGGTTACCGGGATTCCTCGCTTCTTTGCCTCCTCCGCAATGGCCGAGGTGCTTGGCCCCAGCTCCGCGTCTGCGGAAGCTTCCTTCAGATTGTTCAGAAGCTCTTTCAAGTTGACTTCCCGGCCTTCCAGGAAATGGTTCAGAACAAAGACGGCGGCTTTTCCGCATTCCAGGCCGCAGACCTCGTTGGCATACTGATAAACCAGGTAATACCGGGATGGCTCCTCGACGGTTCTGGTCTTTCCAAAGCTGACATCGTACCCCAGCATGGCCTGCATTTCCAAGATAGTATGCTCCAGAACATGGGCAAGGTAGGTTCCTTCCTCCAAACGTTTCAGGAACCCCCCTTCATAGCCGAGGCTGCAGCAATTCGTCTTTAGGCCCGGGAAACCGGAAAGAAGCTTTTGGTTGAATCCGGGAATGTCTTTTGTGGGAATCCGGCCGTACCGGCCGATATCCACGGTCATTTTCATCACCGGTTTATGGCTGTAAATATTCCGGCCCCGGTAGCATCGGTGTTCGAGAATCTGAATTTTATCGCTTTCCATCACTCAGTCGCAAAACCTTTCTGTTTTTAAGTTCAAAGCCATAACCTTTCGGCAGGGTATGCACCGTAACTCCCGTGATCATCAGAAGTTCGTTCTGGTTCAGTTCCGAAACATTGGAACTTTGAATGGTTTTTCCATCCAGAATGGTCACGGCGTTGGAACCGATGACCTCAAAGTGCTGATCCGGGAACAGCTTGATCGCTGTGTCCTCGTCGATCCCGACCCCAAGGATGTCCGGGTTTTCGGCGATGCCGCAGAGCAGCCTTCCAAACCGCCCGCGTTGGTCGAAGTGCTGGTCGATCATCACACCGCTCAGCAGTCCGAGACCGGGCGCCATTTTCAGCGTGCATTTCCGAGCCGGTTCGTTGTCGTTGCCCTGCACCACCATGGTAGAGGTCATAGCGGAGGCTCCGGCGCTGGTTCCCATGACAATTCCGCCGCTGCCGTACAGCTTTTTCAGTTCTTCGTTGATTCTGGTTCCTCCCAGGATACTGGTGATTCTGAGCTGGTCGCCGCCTGTAAAGAAGACGCATTTGGAGTCTGCAATGGCCGCGCCGTTTTCCGGGGCTTCGGCCTGCTCCCGGCTGCTGATGTCCAGAACCCTGATATGCTTTACGCCAAGGCCGCTGAACACAGCCCTGTAGTTCTGCCCCGCCTTCTGCGGTTGCTCCGTCGCTGTAGTCAGCACGGTAAGCCAGTCCGAGTCAGAAAGCATCTGCGGCGCCTGCCGCAGGATCACACTGTCTCCCGTTTTGTCCTCCGCGCCGCCGATGATGATCAGATAACCCTTCGGGGGATTCTCCATCTCACTCACTCCTCTGCATGTACCACGCGTCCGTCCTCCACCATCTGTCTGCCTTTACAAAACAGCATCTTCAGACGGTAACCGCAATCCAAAACCGCGATGTCGGCATCCGCGCCGGCCCGAAGCGTTCCCTTGCGCGGAAAAAGCTTCAGGATCTTCGCCACATTCTCCGTAACAAAGCGGGAAGCGATTTCCGGCCGGATTCCTTCTTCAAGAATACAGCCGCGGATATCGTCAAACAGCTCTTGAATTTTTCCAACTCCGCCGGTGGGAATGCTTCCGTTCGAGTCGGAGCTGACCGTAACCCGGGAAAGGTCCATGCCGCTGTCCACCAGCATTTTCAGCGCGTCCGGCACGCCGATCCCATGGGTCTCCCCTGCCGTCAGATCAATATTTCCGCCTTTTCCGCAATAATCCATCGCCTGCCTGAACAGCTTCGGCTGGCGATTGACATGAGTGGGGACGAACATCTCCATCGGCAGATCCGTCTGGTCGAGGACGTCCAGCAACAGGCCAAGGCCCCCTTTGCCTTCCCCGAGATGAATATGGACAACGCCTGCTTTTCCCCCAATCATCCCACCCGCATGAACGGCGGAAGCAAGCCGCGCCAGTTCCGCGGTAGTGAGCTGGGAAGACCGGTGATCGGCGATCGCAATTTCGCCCACGCCGATCACTTCGTCCACCAGGATCAAATCCCGCAGGACGCTCCGGGTCAGCGATGCCACGGGAAACGAGTAGCTGCCGGAATAAATATAAGCCGTCAGGCCCGCTTTCTGCAAGCTTTTCGCCTTTGCAAACAGGTCTGCCGGGTCTTTGGTGCAGCAGTCGAACCCCAAAAGGCCAACCAGCGTGGTTACTCCAGCCCGCATAACATCGTCCGGACTGATATCGCTGATTCTGCTGCCGAATCCATGCTCGCCCCCTCCGCCCACAATGTGGACGTGCTGGTCGATCAAACCTGGAAATGCCTTCAGGCCGTCGCAATCCATGATCCGGTCAAGGAACGGACAGGCTTCCCATGCCTTTGTTCCCGCCGGCTCAATGCGTTCTATTTTTTCGTTGGCAATTAAAATATCCCGGCGGCCGCCGTAATCCGGACAATAACATTCAATGTTTTTGAGTAGTTCAATCATAAAAGGCCTTCGTCTAATTTTATTTGCAGAATAGTTTTTGCGGATGAGCGTTTTTTATACTTGCAGCAGATCCGAAAAAGCACCGGGCAGGAGCAGCTTGACGTACGGCCCTGAAGCATGAAAAATCCCACCTGATTTTGCAGGTGGGATTTTTCATGCTTCAAACGAGAGAATTCAAAACGCTGGTTTCTGTAGAACTGGCCGTGGAACCGACTGCCGAATGAACCATTGACGGAGTCGATTCCTCCTGACTCTCAATCTGTCGAATCTGCTGTTCAACCGCCGAAATTTGCTGCTCAAGCAATTGTTCCTGCTGCTGGATCTGATTCGAACTGGATCTGGAAGAACTTTTCTGCAGCTTTTGCAGTTTTTCCTTCAGCTGATCTTCCTGCCGCCGAAGCTGAGCGATCTGAGACTGGGTATCCGTACTGCTGTTCGCCGCGGGCACATAAGAATTTTCAGAACCAGAAACTGCCGAAATAGCCATGATAACCTTCCTCTCTTCTTTTATATATATTATATCGGCAAACAGCCGGGGGTCTTTATACCTACCGCTCCATTCTTATAAAATTATCATGGGAAAAAGATTTCTCAAAGCGGACCCTTTTCCGCATTTTCTTGAGAACCATGAAATAGGATTCTATTGAACCGACCGGCCCGAAGCAGCTTTTCAGAAAGGGATGAGCTAACCACGGTTATAAAAATCAAATACCGTCCTCTTGTGGCAGCACTGTGCCTTTTCCTCTGCATCGCCGTTCTGTGTTCCGCTGCAACCGGGCGATTCTCACCCAAGCGAGCGGGAACCAAATCCGGCCAGTTACCCATCATCCTGTACCATATCATCAGCCCCAATCGAACTCGATATGGGATTACACCCGGAGAATTCGAAAGTGACCTGAGCTATCTTTCAAAAAACGGCTACACCACCATCACGATGACCGATTTGATCGAACATGTCAATTTTGGGAAAAAGCTTCCGGAAAAGCCCGTGATTCTCAGTTTTGACGACGGATACTTTAACAATTATGTCTACGCTTTCCCTCTGCTGAAAAAATACCACGCTAAAATGGTTTTCTCCATCATTGGGAAAAGTACAGATGATTTCACCGCGCACCCAAGCAACAACCTGAATTATTCCCATGTCACATGGACCCAGTTAAATGAGATGATCCAGTGCGGGCTGGTGGAAGTGCAAAATCACACCTACCATCTTCACGAAATTCGCAATGGAAGGATCGGCTGCATGCAGAAAAAGAATGAATCTTTCCAAGAATATGAAAAATCGCTGTCAGATGACCTGAACAGACTGCAAAGTGAAATGGCAAAAAAAACGGGAAAAATCCCCAACACATTTGTCTATCCTTATGGAAAAAGCAGTAAAAACACGGATGTCATTTTGAAAAAACTCGGATTTCAGGCTACCCTCTCGTGCCGATATGGAATCAACCGGATTCCGGAAACGCCTGACGAATTGTTCGAGCTTTGCAGGATGGAGCGCTCCCATGGAAAAAGCCTGAAAAACATGCTGAAAAGAACTGAATAGCCCTTCGATATTCAAATTTCGGCGTGCCAGCCACTGTTTTCATTATTTTTCTTCTTGTGCGACAAGTTATAACATTTTTTTGTTGAAAACAGAAATTGTTTTTACTATAGTATTGTTATAAAAAAAGAAAGAAAGGCGAGAAAAGTGATAAATGCCTATCACTGCGAGAAAGGATGTTGAATCATGGAGATTCTGGTACCGAAATGGGAACTTGAAAAGAGGCTGTCGCAGGCCAAAAATGGGAAATTGATCGAACTCTGCATCGTTCCTCCTCAGTTCGATTCCGGCAGTTTCAGGCCGGCTATTCTGCACATCGGCACGGTACATAGCGACGGGACTTACGAAGATTTAGAAAGTATTTACGAATATAGAAAACTTGAACTTGTTAAGTCATCCTGAACGGCAAGCCGCCGGTTTCGTGTGTCGCAAAATCTTCCCTTCCCGCATAAAGTGGAAGCGAGGAGATGCAACGATGCCAAGAAGATATGATGCACCGCCCTGCTGGCGGCGGCCAGCTTTTCCCCGGTGCCCGAGAAGGCCGTGTCCCCCGGGGCCGCCCTGCCCGCGGCCGCCGCATCCGCACAGCATTCCGGGTTCGCCCTGCCCCCCCTTTGGGCCGCATCCCGGGTGCCCGCGGTAACCTGTTTTCAGCGGCGGCAGAAAAAGCACCGCCCAGCAGGAACTTGATGTTAGTAACAGGTACGGTTTCCTTTTTCCACCTTTGCGGCTGGATTTTCTAGGGAGCTGTGCCTGTTTTTTCATGTGCCGCGTTAAACAATTTCATCCGCCGCCGGATGGTTTCCCGTTTTTCGCTCTCAGCACCGCGCTGTAGGCTCCATTGGAAGAAAACGCGACCAGAGCCGCATTCAGCGGAATCACCGCTGCAGAAGAAAGCGTAAGCGCACCCGTAAAATAAGTGGACAGGTATAAAAGGATTAAAGCGATCAAATAACTCAGCCACTGGGTCGGGAGTTTCCAAAAAGTATTTTTTAACAGTTGTGTGAGAAGCCCCGTCGCCGCCGAGCAACCGGTAAAGGTCATCAAATTCGGCCAAGAAAAAAATCCATCCATATTTCTCCCCCTGTTTCGCGCTTTCACACCAAATCATATGGAACGTTTCCCTGCTTTATGACCGGCGGGCCATTTAAGGCAAAATGGACCGGAAAAAAACTTACATTTTTCCGACGGCTGTTCTATAATTGTTATCGAATGGAAATGCTAAATGTACCTAACCGATGAAAAAGATGGAAAGGAATGACAACATGAAGTTTTCCGAAATGAAATACCAGCGGCCCAACCTTCAGGCTGTAACGCAAAAATACGAGGGAATTACCCGACAGTTTCCCGGTTGCTCCAACGCTGCGAAGCAATATGACCTGATCCTGCAGCACGAAGCGATGATGAGCCATTTTCAGTCTATGGGAACGATTGCCTATATTCGGAACAGTGTCGACACCACAGACCCGTTTTACGAAAAGGAAATGGCCTTTTTTGACGCCAACAATCCCGCTTTTGAAGATTTAGTGCAAAAATTTTACCGGGTGGTCCTGAATTCCAAATTCAGGACCGAACTGGAACAAAGAACGGGCAGTCTGTTTTTTCAGAACATTGAAATTTCCCTCCGGTCATTTTCGCCCGCGGTCATCGACCTGAAAAAGCGGGAAAATGCACTGGTCACCGAATACGAAAAGCTCCTCGCCTCTGCAAAAATCGAACTGGGTGGAAAGATCCTGAATCTTTCAGAAATCCAGAAAGATCAGATTTCACCGGATCGGCAGACAAGGAAGGACGCATGGGAAAAAACAGCCGGCTTTTTTCTCGACAACTCCCAAAAGCTTGACGAAATCTACGAGGAACTTGTTCAAAACCGGACCGCTCAGGCAAAGATTCTTGGGTACAAAAATTATGTGCAGCTCGGTTATGACCGGCTGGGCCGCAACTGCTACGGTCCGGAAGAGGTGAAGAAATTCCGCGACCAGGTGGCGGTGGATCTCGTTCCGGCAGTAGCGGAAATGAAAAAAGGTCAGGCGAAGCGCCTGGGCCTGCCCGGCCTGAAGTTTTACGATAACAATTCCCTGTTTCCAGACGGCAACCCCGCCCCGAAGGGCGACCGGCAGACTCTGGTGGAACAGGCGCAGAAAATGTACCGGGAAATGAGCCCTTTTACCGGAGAATTTTTCGACTTCATGGTAAAAAATGAGCTGTTCGACCTCGAAAGCAAAAAAGGGAAAGCCGGCGGGGGGTACTGCACGGAAATCCCGGATTTTGAATCTCCGTTCATCTTTTCCAATTTCAACGGCACGGCGGGGGACGTGGAGGTTCTCACCCATGAGGCCGGACATGCATTTGCAAGCTATGTGGCCCGCAAATTTCCGTTGCTTGAACTGAGAACGCCGACCATGGACGCCGCTGAAACTCATTCCATGTCGATGGAGCTTTTTTCCCGCCGGTGGGACCCTCTGTTTTTTGAGGACGAAACCGAGAAGTTTTACAGATACCAGTTGGAAAACGCCGTCGGCTTCATTCCTTACGGCTGTCTGGTAGATGAATTTCAGACCGCTATGTACGAAAATCCATCGCTGACCCCGGATGAAAGGAAACAGACATGGAAAAATCTGGAGAAAAAGTACCGGCCCTGGATCGACTTCGATCATATGCCGTTTTTTGAAAACGGCGGAGGGTACCAGCGCCAGCACCACATTTACTCTTTCCCTCTGTACTATATCGATTACTGTCTGGCACAGACAACGGCTCTGGAATTCTGGCTTGCTTCGGAGCAGAACTGGCAGAATGCGTTCTCCCGGTACCTGGCTTTCGTCAAAGCAGGCGGAAGCAAAACTTACAAAGAGCTGGTAAAAGCCTCCGGACTGTCCTATCCGATGGAAAACGGCTGCATCAAGCGTTTAAGCGATCGGCTTTCAGCCTGGTTTCAAAGCCATTCAAAATAAGTTTTCCGGCTTTTTCCCTGTGCAAAGCAAAAAGCAGGGCGTCCATACCAAACGGACGCCCTGCCATAAAAAAAAGATGGGCGCGTCTGATGCGTCCATCTTTTTTTTATGATTTTGGAATTAGTACATTCCGCCGCCCATGTTCGGATCCTGCGGTGCTGCCGGAGCTGCCGGTGCCGGCTCTTTCTTATCGGCGACGAGGGACTCGGTAGTCAGAACCATCGCCGCAATAGAAGCTGCATTCTGCAGTGCGGAGCGAGTTACTTTCGTCGGATCCACAACGCCGAAGCTGAGCATATCACCGTACTGATTATTTTCAAAGTTGTAGCCGTAACCAACCTTATTGGTCTTCTGAATATTGTTGATGATGACGGAGCCTTCCAGTCCGGCATTCGAGGCGATCTGGCGAACCGGCTCTTCCAGCGCGCGGAGAACGATCTTGGCGCCTGTCTTTTCATCGCCCTCGGATTTGTCGACAAACCCTTTGACATCCGGGATCGTATTCAACAGAGCCACGCCGCCGCCGGCGACAATGCCCTCTTCCACGGCTGCTTTCGTTGCGGCCAGAGCATCTTCAACGCGCATCTTCTTCTCTTTCATTTCGACTTCTGTCGCAGCGCCGACTTTAATGACCGCTACGCCGCCGGACAGCTTTGCAAGGCGCTCCTGGAGTTTCTCTTTGTCATAGTCTGAAGTCGTCTTTTCAATCTGAGAACGGATCTGGCCCACACGGTCGGCAATTTTCTGTTTGTCACCAAACCCATCGACAATGATGGTGTTTTCCTTATCCACCTTAACCTGGCGCGCATGGCCGAGCTGGTCCATCGTAGCGTCCTTGAGTTCCAGTCCGAGGTCGGAGGAAATGACCTGGCCGCCGGTCAGGATGGCGATGTCCTGCAGCATTTCTTTTCTTCTGTCGCCAAAGCCGGGGGCCTTGACGCCAACACAGGTAAAGGTTCCGCGCAGCTTATTGAGAATCAGGGTGCTCAGCGCCTCCCCTTCGATGTCGTCCGCAATGATAACCAGCTTTCTGCCGGACTGAACAATCTTTTCGAGCAGCGGGAGGATCTCCTGTACATTGGAAACTTTCTTGTCGGTGATCAGGATGTAGGCGTCGTCTAGGACGGCTTCCATCTTCTCGGTATCCGTGACCATATAAGGAGAAACATAGCCGCGGTCAAACATCATGCCCTCGACAACCTCGGAATAAGTCTCGGCTGTTTTGGAGTCCTCGACGGTGATGACGCCGTCGGCAGTCACCTTCTGCATTGCTTCGGAAATCAGTTTGCCGATAAATCCATTGGACGCGGAAATGGATGCGACACGCGCAATGTCGTCCGGGCCGGTAATCTTTTGAGAATTCTTTCTCAGGGCCTTCACCGCGATGTCCACGGTATCCTGGATGCCCTGGCGGATTGCCATCGGATTTGCGCCCGCGGTCACATTCTTCATGCCTTCGCGGATCAGCGCCTGAGCCAGCAGGGTTGCGGTTGTGGTGCCGTCGCCGGCCACATCGTTCGTCTTGGTAGCAACTTCCTTGACAAGCTGCGCGCCCATATTCTCGAACGAATTTTCCAATTCGATTTCCTTCGCGATCGTCACGCCGTCGTTGGTGATCAGCGGAGCACCGTATTTTTTATCGAGAACAACGTTGCGGCCTTTCGGGCCCAGGGTAATTTTGACGGTATCGGCAAGCTGATTTACGCCGCTTAACAGTGCTCTTCTGGCTTCTTCGCCGTAAATAATCTGTTTTGCCATAAATTTGATTCCTCCAAATTTTAATATTGATAAAAGTGCCTGTTTATTCTACAATTGCAAGAATATCGCTCTGACGAACGAGTGTGTAATCCACGCCGTCCAGCTTGACTTCGGTTCCGGAATATTTGCTGGTGATCACCCGATCACCCTTTTTCACATACATGGTAACCTCTTTGCCGTCCACCAGTCCACCCGGGCCAGCTTCAATCACATCGGCAATCTGAGGCTTTTCTTTTGCGGAACCTGCCAAAATGATACCGCTTTTGGTTGTTTCCTCCGCTTCTTCCATTTTAATCAGCACTCTGTCTAACAAAGGTTTGACTGTCATAGAATATATCCTCCTTAATCATTGTTTCATTTAGCACTCATTAACCTTGAGTGCTAAGAATATTTTATCTGCTTCTCTGTTAAAAATCAAGAGGTTTTCTAAGAAAAAAATGAATTTCACAAATTATTTACAAATTCCCCCAAGTCATGCCGTTCTTCCGGGACTATAAAACGGGCCGCATGGGGCAGCACCCGGTAGCTGACCGCCTGAACCAGAGCGATTTCTCCATCCCGGTTGGAGGCGACGGGCTTGTCTGCGAAAACTTCCATCTCAGTCCCGCGCCGAAAGGTCAGGATACCGTCAAATTCTTTTGCGCCGATATGCCGGCCCGCCTTGTACATGCCGGCAAGCTTTGGAATCCGCAGCGGCGGCGGTTTGCGGATCAGAACAAAGTCCAGAAGGCCGTCGTCCGGCACGGCTTTCGGAGCGCCGTGGTATCCCCCGCCGTAATACTGCCCGCTGGCGGCGAGAACAAATAAAAAGCACCCCTCAAACTCCTTGCCGCCGTCAATGCGGATGCGCAGGTTCTCCCCAATCCTGCCGGCAAGGGTTTTCAGCAATGCAAGATCATATGCAGCGGAGCCGCTGAGGAAAGGGACCCGCTTAAGACGCCTCGTTTCCAGAGAAACTCTCGCGTCCATTCCGACGGAGCAGAGATTAATGGAAACGCCAAGTTCAGAGCGAATCAAATCAACCGGCCTGGAGGCGCCGGCAACCTGCAACTCAGGCGAAAGAAAGCGCTGCCGGGGTGCAAATGACCTGACATAGTCATTCCCCGTTCCGCATGGGAAAATCCCAATTTCTGCATTTTCCTTTCCAGCAGCTCCCTGGGCGATTTCGGCCAAGGTGCCGTCGCCGCCGATCGCATAGATCCGGACCGGGCCCTCCCGCCCCGCTTCCCGCGCCGCCAGCTTAACCGCCTCTCCGGGTTCCCGCGTCAGATAGCAGACGGGGTTTAGTCCCTGCTCCAGAAAAAAGTGCCGGACCGGCGGCAAAACCGTTTCGGAAGGATCCCGTTTGCCCGCCGCCGGATTTATGATCAGGACATATCTCATCCGTCCTTCTCCCCCTGCGCGGGCGGAAACAGCACGCCCAAAGAGATTCCGAACATGCCGGAAGCCCTCCTCAGCCCGTCCGAGATCTCCGCTCGTGAAAAATGACAACTTTCCAGAGTTTTGTCGTCAAGCAGGTTCAGCCTGGAATAAAAATCTACGGCTGCCGCCAGGGACTGTTCATCCCGTGGTTTCATCTGGTCAAAGAGCAGATTTTCAGCCTCATGAAGCCGTTTTTCCCGGATCATCCTCACCAGTTGCAAAGAAAGCCGGTCCATGCTCCCGTCTCCGCTTTCCTTCTGAATGTCATGGTTTTCCATTCTGGCCGACTTTTTCCCCAGAATGGCAACCGTCAGAAAATCAACGATGCTCTCGATCTGGCGCATCACCCAGTCTTCCTGAAACAAACCGTGCTCCTCCTCTGCCCTTATTTAAAATACATATAATACTGACAACGGATCATCCCGTTGTACAGTTTTCTTCTTTTATCGGCCTTCCTTCCGAAACAGGCTTCAAAAGTTTCATCCGGGCTGATGATAGAGTAGCTCCAGAAACGTTTGCGCTCAAATTCACGCCCCATCATACGGTAAAGTTCCCGCGCCTGCCGGAGGTCTAGCAGGCGTTCCCCATAGGGCGGGTTGCAAATGACGCAGCCGGAATCGCCGTCTGCGCGGAACTGGGAGAAATCTTGCTTTTTTACATGAACGCAGTCCGCCACGCCGGCTTTTTTCGCATTTTCCCCCGTCAGCGCAACCGCTGCGGGGTCCGTATCAAAACCGAGCGCTTCAAACGGCACATCGCGCTGAACGAGTTCGCGCGCGCGTTCCCGTTCTGCTTTCCAGACTTTTTCATCGAGGCACGAAAAATTCTCCGCGGCAAAACGGCGTCCCAGTCCCGGCGCAAGATTCTTCGCCCTCATGGCGCCTTCAATCAGGATCGTGCCGGAACCGCAAAATGGATCGATCAGCCTGCCGTCTTTCCGGACGCGGGAAAGCGACACCATAGCGGCGGCAAGTGTTTCCTTGATTGGGGCGACCGCAGAGTTCGCACGGTATCCCCGTTTGTGCAGCCCTACCCCAGAAGTGTCGATCATCAGACTAACCCGGTCTTTCAGAATCAAAAACTGAATCTGGTATTTCGTCCCCGTCTCTTCAAACCATTGGACGAAATATCTTTGTTTCAGGCGCTCTACAACCGCTTTTTTGATGATTGACTGGCAGTCTGGAACGCTTGCCAGTTTTGAAGATAAGCTGGAACCCTTTACGGGAAACGCATCCCGTTTGCCGATCCAGCGCTCCCATGGCAGCGCCCTGACCCCTTGAAACAGTTCTTCAAAACTTCGCGCGGTGAACTCCCCCACTAGGATTTGAATTCTCTCTCCGCAGCGGGACCAAAGATTGGCGCGCGCCAGCATTTCCGACGATCCTGAAAAGGCCACCCGGCCATTCTGCGCCTCCACATTCTCCGCACCCATCCGCCTGAGTTCGCCGGCGACAAGGCCCTCCACCCCCAGCAGGCAGGGGCAGACCAATTTGTAATCCTCCATCTTTTCCCCTTTCCTCACAAAGGAAGGGCCGCGACCTGCGGCCCTTCCCATTCATTTCACATTTATTTTTCGGATGTTATTCCACATCCGGCGTCAGCAGTCCATAATTGCCGCCTTTGCGCTTGTAGACCACGTTAATTTCATTGTCTTCTTGATTGCGGAACATAAAGAACTGATGCTCCAACAGATTCATTTGCAGAATCGCTTCTTCCACGCTCATGGGCTTAACGCAGAAATGCTTGGTGCGGACAACCCGGTATTCTTCAGGCTGCTCCGTTTCCGCAGGGGATTCCTGGAAATCCTCAGTCAGCGCCGAATAGTGAATCCGCTTTGTCAAACGGTTTTTATTCCTGCGAATCTGGCTCGAGAGTGCATCGACCACTTCATCCAGCGCATCATTCATCTCATCGGCAGTGGATTCCGCGCGGTAATACATGCCGCGGGAGCGAATGGTAATTTCAACGGTCTGACGGTTTTTCAGCACAGTTACAACCACTTTTGCTTCCGCATCCTCGTCGAAAATGCGGTCAAAACGAGTGAGCTTCTTTTCCACAAGCGTTTTAAAATGGTCCCGCAAATTGACTTTTCTGCCGGTAATTGTGATCTTCATGATAACATCTCCTTCTGCGTACTTTGGAGAAATGATTCTCCGCCTATACTATAGCATACGCCGAAGGAAAAGAAAATAGAAAAGCTGAAATCGCCGCTTGGGCGTGCTTTTCTCGCTTTTTTACAGTTCGGCCGCGTTGACGACTTTTCCCCCCGCGATCACGCAGAGCGGTCTGGATTCCAGACGAAGCGGATCCCCGTCAAATGCCGTCAAATCCGCATCTTTCCCCACTTCAATTGTACCGACCCGTCCGTCAATGCCACAGATCTTCGCCGGATTGACGGTGATGGCGCGAAGCGCATCCTCCCGATCCATCCCTTCCCGTGCGGCAAGAGCGGCGCAGAGCGGCAGGTACTGAATGGGAACGACGGGGTGGTCGGTGACAATCGCCGTCAGAATTCCGGCCTTTGCCAAAATTCCGGGGCTGGCCGGCGTAAGGTTCTTAAGTTCCGGCTTACTGCGGTCACAAAGAATGGGGCCTGCAAGGACCCTCACCTGATCCTGAAGCAGCCCGTCCGTAATCAGATGGGCCTCCGTTCCATGAATGATAACATAGTTGAGCCGGAACTCTTTTGCAATGCGGATTGCCGTATAGATATCGTCGGCACGGTGTGCATGAAAGTGGACTTCTTCCTCCCCGCGGAGCACGGGCAGAAGCGATTCGCATTTCAGGTTGAACTCGGGCGGGTCGGCCTTTGCATCCGAACGTGCGCGTTCCAGAGCCTGCTGATACCGCCGGGCTTTGAAAAGCTCTTCTCGAATCAGTGCGGCTGTCGCCATGCGGGTGGAAGGAGACTCGTTTTTTCCGTGATAAACCGACTTCGGGTTTTCCCCCAGCGCCATCTTCATCGCAAGCGGCGCTTTGACCACCATGTTGTCAACCCGGGTTCCATAAGTTTTCATCGCCGTCATTTGGCCGCCGATTGGGTTGGCGCTGCCGGGTCCCGTCACTACCGTCGTCACGCCCGCCGCCAGCGCTTCTGAAAAGCAGCGGTCCATCGGATTGATGGCATCCAAGGCACGCAGCTGTGGCGAGACAGGATCGGTCTCTTCGTTGCCGTCGTCCCCTTCAAAGGTCAGCCCGTCTTCCCACATGCCAAGATGCGTATGGGCATCCATAAATCCGGGGTAAAGCCCCGCGCCGTGCAGGTCCAAAACCTCTTCCCCGGAAACCGGTGTCAGCGTTCCTTCGGACACTGTTTCGATTCTGCCGTCCCGAACTCTGACAGAACCGCTGGAAATGGTTCGGCCCGCCATGGTATGAATTTCCGCGTTGCAAATCAGCATAACTGCCTCCAATAAAAAAAGCGGAGTGCGAACACTCCGCATGATAAAAATTCTATTTTCTACCTTGACTGATTGGAGCCGCCCCTTCGGGAAAAGCCTCCACGCTTGGACTCCATGCATCGCTTCAGATCCAGCATTTTTTCATCGCTTGTCTGCTTGAATTTTGAAAGCATATCCTCAAAATTCGCCGGCTCGCTCTTTTTGCTGGGCTGCCATTCATAATGGCCCGGCCTGGAAGGTCTGCGCGAATTGCCCCCTGAACGCCCCCCATGGGCATCCGCTACCCGTTTCATAGAAAGGCTAATTTTCCCTTCCGGCGTAATATTCAGGATTTTCACCTTGACCATTTGATTTTCCGAGACAAAGTCACGGATTTCCTTTACGAAAGTCGGGGCAATTTCCGAAATATGGACCATTCCAGTTTTCCCACCCGGGAGCTCTACAAATGCACCAAATTTTGTAATGCCCGTGACTTTTCCTTCCACGACCGATCCTACCTCAAGCTGCATATGTAAGTTTTTTCCTCCTTAAACATAGCTGTTTAATGTCCGGCTATATTTACAAAAACACGCTCACCCGGCTTTGCATAATCAAGTTCTTCTCTGGCCTTGCGCTCAATATAATCGCTGCTTTTTTTCTTTCCCGAGCTGAAAGCATGTTTTAAATCTTCATTTTTAATTTCCTGAATCTGAATCTGCTGCTTGGCCGCCGCCAGTTCGCGTCGCTTTGCCTGAATGGTGACTTGCTGATTGACAAGGGAAATCAGCAGATAGACGGCAAAGGCAAAAACAGCCAGCCGGAGTAAAAAACTCTTTTTAGGCTTTTCTCTTTCGAGCACTTTCATTCTTTTGCACGACCTTACGCTTTCGCCTGTCCCCTAATTTATTATTATAACAATTATACACTATATTTGCCCTGTGTTTCAAGCATTTTTTTCTGCTGAAAGCCTTTTTTTTCAAGTATTTCACTTTGAAACCGGCTTTTCTGCCAAACCAGCCGGAAAGCCGGCGAAGCAAATTGCCCAACGGGTTAAAAAAGTGCCGGTACAAAAAAGCCGAAACTGCACGGAACAAGCAGGCCGTCACCTGCCCGACGGTAAAATAATAGGCAAACCAGCCGATGGCTTCTCCCGCCAGAAGGTAGACCCGCACCGCGCCCTCCCCCAGCGGCAAAGCCAGCAGGAAAGAAAAGAAGGCACAAAAAATCATATAGAAGAAATCCTGAAAAAAGACAGCGCGTTTTTGAGAATGAAAAAAGTCCCTCCAAATTCTGAGAAGGTCATACACCGCACCCAGCAGAAAACCGGCGGCGACGGAGACGGCAAAGCCAAAGACCTGATAAGTGAGAAAAAATATAGTCAAGGTGGCTCACGCCCTTATTTGAATAAACGGGAGAAAAGGCTCCCCGTCGTGGCTCGGTTTTCCGTGTAAGACATGGAAGTGATTTCCCCGTCGAGCGTCAGTTCTCCGGAATCAATGCTTAATTTGTCTATATGCAGATTGGCGCCGCGGATGACCAGTTCTCCCAAGTCGGTGTAAGCCACCACCGTCTGATCGTCGAAGCTGTCCACGTTGGAAACACCCGTAGCGGTCAGAGTTTTGCGGTTTTCAAGAATCAGGCTGTGTGGAGTTTTCACCGTTTTCTGTTCGGCCAAAGAGATCCCTCCCGCTTTATACTTGTTCCATTTGTATGCGGGAGCGCCCTGCCATATACTTAACCCTGCGCGGAACCGTCCGAAAGAATCTGGTACAGGTCTGCGGCGTTGCCTTTGCCAACATTCTCATTGACAGCGAGAACCCTTGCCCGAATTCTGCGGGAACCAAGACTGATTTCGATCAGGTCGTTGACTTTCACGTCGTAGGAAGCGCGCGCCGGCTTCGAGTTGACCAGCACCCGGCCCGCATCGCAGGCCTCATTGGCAATGGTGCGCCGCTTCATCAGGCGCGACACTTTTAAATATTTGTCCAGTCTCATTATTTTCCTTTCAAGAAACGTCGAGACTGTAACAAACGGAGCGTTACAGTCTCGATTGCAATTGCAAATCTATTTTAGATGGAGGTTGAATCTTTAAATGCCTTGCCCGCCTTAAAGGCCGGAACTCTCGATGCTGGAATCGTGATAGGGGAATTGGTCCTCGGATCGCGTCCCTGCCGTTCGCTACGACTACGAAGTTCAAATGTTCCAAATCCAACAATCTGCACCTTTTCATTTTGCGCCACAGTGTTTACGATCGTATCCAGCATGGCATTGACGGCATTGTCGGCATCTTTTTTTGAAAGCCCTGTCTTTTCAGCAACAGCAGAGATTAATTCTGTTTTATTCATCTTATTGACCTCCGTTTTTTATTATTCACCAGCAAACGCTGAGAATTTTCTCTTGGCCCGACCTCAGACGGATTCGAAATTTTTGCCGGCGGCCTGTTTCTCCCGCTTTTCAAACTGCAAGATGAAACGGTCACATGCTTCCGTTAAAGCCTGCTCCGCTTCCATGTTTAAAATTTCGGAAATCTCGGCCGCCAAAAGCAGAAGGCGCCCCAAAGAATCCCGCTGCACTTTCTGCTGCCCGGGAACGGCCGTAATCTGCTTCGCACATTCCACAAGAGATCCCAGCGCTTCGGAAAGGCTTGGCCGCTTTTTCTCCGCTTTCGCCGCTTTGCCACAAACTTTCTGAGCACGCATCAGCGCCGGAAGAGCCCTGGATACACCCCGGAGCACCTCGGTGTCGGTGCTGCGTCCCTTTTCCTTTTTTTTAATGGCCTCCCAGTTGGAGAGAACCTCTTCGCAGTTTTGGGCGGCGCCATCCCCAAATACATGAGGATGGCGGCGAATCAGCTTTTTGGCGATTCCGTCCACGACATCCTCAAAGCGGAAACCGCCCTTTTCCTCTTCCATTCTGGAGTGAAACACGACCTGAAACAGCACGTCCCCCAACTCTTCCCGCAGAAGTTCCGGATCGTCCGTGTCAATCGCTTCCACCGCTTCATAGGTTTCCTCCAGAAGATTGTTGCGAATGGTTTGATGAGTCTGTTTCCGATCCCACGGGCACCCCTGCGGGGAGCGGAGCAGCGCCATAATATCCAGCAGGTCTTCCATAGTATATGTTTCTTTTTCTGTAAAATTCAAAACAGTCTTTTCCCTGCTTTCTATGCCTTTGGAATCCGTTTTTATTCTACCTTATCCAATGATGTTTTTCAAGTATTTTCACAATTTTTTGCCCCTTTGGCAGCATTGCGATATCCCACTTGTTCAGCGCGCGGAACCAAAGAATACAGACTCCATAGAGGAACACGGCAATGAAGATTGCAATCAAAGTTGCCAGGTCTTCCGAAATGAGCCTTGCGGCGGTTTTCTGAAACAGCCAAGCCGCGCCGACGCTGATCACGGATGCCAGGATCGGCTTGGTGAAAATAGCAAACAGGTTCGGCATCACTTTTGTCTCGCGGATCAGAAAATACAGGGCGAGGAACGTGATCAGAAAATAGCAGACCAGCGTGCCGGTGCCGGCGCCCATGACGTTGATTTCCGGAATTCCCACGAGGGTATAGTTCAGAACGATTTTAACCACCAGCCCCACTGCCAGCAGTTTTACCGGGAGATCCACTCTGCCGATGGCCTGAAGCATACTGTTGATCGGTGTGCTGATCGAGGCAAAAATTGCGGCAAGGCCGAGGATGACGAGAATCTTTCCCGTAATTTCCGGCGCATTGCCCTCCCGGAGGATCAGCTTTGCAATCGGAGTTGAAAGCATGGAAAGGCCCAGGCCGGACGGAATGGCCAGCAGAGTGACCACCCGAAGGACAGATTCGATGCTGTGCTTAATCCGCTTCGGGTTGCCCTCTGTCCATGCGGCCGTCACGCTCGGCAGCGCACTGACGCCGAGCGCCTGCGTGATGCCGGGAACCAGCATGAAGAAAACCGTCGCATTGCTGAAACATCCGAACAGAAAGGATGGAACCAGATGGAGCTGGATATCGGACTGTGGAATGATACCCTGGTACATTTTGAGCAGAACTTTCGGGCTGCTCTTCATGATGTCCCCGATCCTCATTTGCAGAAACGTGCTGTCCACCAGCGTGGAAAGGTTGACCGCAAGGGAACCCAGCGCAACCGGGATGGCGGTCCGGATCAGCCGGGACGATGTCACCTTCGACGGGAGCGGCCGGGGAGAACTTGCCAGCATCTGCCTGGAAATTCCGTCACCTTTGAGCCGGTGGTAAAAGAACAGGAACAAAAAGCCGCCCATCCCGCCGAGCGTCACACCGAAAATCGCGCCGGCAGAGGCGTAAGGCAGGGTGGCGAGCTTCGCATATTCCACCGACTTGACATGGAACCCGAACACGGTCCCGCTGGCGGCAAACTCCTGCAATCCCTTTTTGACAATCAGGTAAGCCGCCGTCAGGCCGAACAGCAGCTTGCACAGCGATTCAATCACTTCGGAAATCGCGGTCGGGTACATATTCTGAAGGCCTTCATAATATCCGCGGTAAATCGACATCATGCTGGTGAAAAAGACGGCCGGGGCCAGTGCATAGATCGCCGGCAGAGCATTCTGCGAATTTCCGCTCAGCACATAGTTGGCATAGGGTCTGGCACCGAAGAACATGATGGAAAAAGACAGAATCCCTAGAACAAGAAATATCTTGATGGAGGCGCGGTGTATCTGCCGCACATCCCGAAACCGCCCGCGCGTCGCATTTTCAGACACAAGCCTTGAAATTGCGATTGGGAACCCGGCCGTAGCCAGGCTGTAAAGAGGCGCATAAAGAGAATACGCATTGGAAAAATAACCATTCCCGGTCGGCGTAAGTATCCAGGTCAGAGGAATCTTGAAAAAGGCGCCAATCAGTTTTTCGATGGCATAGGCAACCATCAGGATCAGCGCTCCGTGCAGAAAGCTCTGACGCCTCACCGGAGGATCCTTCCTTTGTTCCATTGCAACACATCCGTTTCAAGTGAATCAGGAGCGAAAAGCAAAATAAAGGTCAAGTCTACAATTAAGCAACTGCTTAACAACTATACGATATTATACTGCGGGATGCAAGTACCTATGAAAAGAAAAAGCGAGGGTTTTGCACCCTCGGAGACGGTTGTTCCGCTCCTTTTCCATGGACGGTAAACTTTCCCTCATCTTTGATTACGGAATGGAACGCCGCGAAAAAGCTGCCGTTTTTTCGCGGCAGCTTTTCCGGCAATCAATTTGTTTTTGTTTAATCGTTTGACAGTTTCTGGCCACACTTGCTGCAATAAGCTGCGCCCTGTTCGTTCACCTGGCCGCAGTTTTTGCAGATCAGCTTTTCGCGGGCTGAAGCGAGCTGGTTGTTTACTGCATCCAGTTGCTCATAAAGGTCGTCAATTGCGGCGACGCTTTCGGTGATCAGGTCGGAAGAATCGTTTCCTGTCTTCTTCGCCTCATAGACCGTGCGCCCGATTGTCTCAAAACGCTTTGAAATCTCATTATTCAAATCTGCCGCACTGATTCTCAGTTTGGAAACATCGACAATCTTGCTCGCTTTTTTCCCGACAACATCGACCGCCGACTTTGCATTGACCACGACATCTTCAAACAGTCCCATAACAGCACACCTCTTTTTTATCGTTTGTTTATTATACCACCGAAACAGCTTCAAATGCAAGAATTGTAGACGGAATCAATAAAGGCCGCCGCCGATAAACTCCCTCAGGATCGAGTCTTTCGGCACCAGGCCGGAATCCACCGAGTCAAACCGCTCCAGGGCATTGAGCAATTTTTGGGCCGTTTCCCACCCCGGGTCGCCTTTTGGCACCGTATGCAGAAGGGCAACGGCCTGATTTTTCAGCACACATGGCCCATGAGCATGGAAAGAGTTGATGGTAAAATTGGCGGAACTGCGGAACGGCTTGATATACCGGTACTCTCCATTCATGACATTTGGCCACATGCCGAGCGTCATCCCAGGAGAAGTTCCGCGGAAGTTCCGGTCCCGCACGATTCTGCGGATCAGCCGCATGTCGTTTGGCCCGAGAAGCTGCGTCCCGTTTTCGTCCCGGATTCCCTGCTTAACGCTGATATAAACCCGCCGAATCCGTTCGACCTGCAGGCCCTGAATTAAAAGTGGGTTCAGCGCATGGATGCCCTCTATAATCGCAACTTCCCTGTTTTCCAAAACGACCTGCCGCCTGCGCGGGTAAGGGATCTGCATGGAAAAATCGAAAACCGGCATATTGCAGCGGCCATGCTCAATCAGGTCGCCGAGGCACCGGAGGATTTCCGGGACATTCAGGGCATCCACGCTTTCATAATTCCGGCTGCCGTCCGGCAGGAGCGGTGCCTGGTGCTCTCCCCTGTAAAAATCATCCAAAGAAATAATCTGGGCCCCCGTGCCCCTCTTCCGCAGAATTTCCGCCAAAAGGTGGGCGGTTGTCGTTTTGCCGCTGGCAGAAGGGCCGGCCAGCATAACCAGCCGGCAGAGAGGTTCTTCTTCCGTAAGATGATCCGCAATTCTGTTCAGGTTATCATGATATGCTTTTTCTCCCGCCATGACAAATGACTCCGGGTCTTTTTCGACCGCGCGGTTAATCTGCTGCACACTGTTCTGATATTCGACAAAATCAGTCCGGAAGGCTGCCATAAAATTTCTTCACCTTATCTTTCCTGTCCATCATTTCTGAAAACCGGTCAATATATTCATAAGGATATTTAAAATTAAAAATCCGCTCCAGTCGGCCCGAAGCCGGGTCGTAGAGCTTGGAAACGGCGCCTGCCCCGCAGGCGAGAATCGATTCTTTTTCCTCCATGATAAAAATATTGTAATACCCCTCATAGCCCGGCTTGGACCAGCCCGTGTTTTCCAGGTTGCCCACCATCCGGCTCTGCCGATAAAGATAATAAGGGCGGTAGCCGCTTCCCAGAAGCTTTTTGTCCGCATAGGCCAGCATATCACGGGCCGTATGCGCATCGCCGCTGTAGGGTCCGGCAGGGTCCAGCGACAGCCTTGCCGCCCGCTTGAGAGCCAGTGTATGGACCGTAACGCTCTCCGGTCCCAGACCGATCACACCGTCCAGTGTATGCCGGAAACTCTCCTCACTGTCTTTCGGCAGCCCCACAATCAGATCCATATTGATATTGCCGAACCCGCATTTTCTTGCAAGCGAAAATGCCTGCAGCGTCTGTTCCGTCGTGTGCGCGCGCCCGATCGCCCGCAGCACCTCGTCGTTCAGCGTCTGGGGATTGATGCTGATACGAGTGGTCCCGCCCTCGCGGAGGGCGGCGAGTTTTTCCTGCGTCACGGTATCCGGGCGGCCTGCCTCGACCGTAAACTCTCTGCAGTGTGAAAGGTCAAAGCTGGCGCGGACGGTGCCGAGAACCCGGCCAAGCTGCTCCGCAGAAAGAGTGGTCGGCGTGCCCCCGCCGACATAGACAGAGTCACAGGTAAGGCCCAGCTCGGCGGCGATTTCCGCCGTACGCTGAAGTTCCCTGCACAGCAGTTCCACGTAATCCGGGACAAGGCGGAACGCTTTTTCCACCGAGGTGGAGACAAAAGAGCAGTAGGCGCAGCGCGTCGGACAGAACGGGACCGAAAGATACAGGCTGAAAGAGCGGTTGCACGGAACGGCGAGAATTTTCCGCTGATTCCGGTTTGTCATGCGGCAAAGCTTTGTCTTTTCGTCCGATACCAGCAGTTTTTCCGTAAAGTACCGGACTGCCGCCTCCTCCCCCATCTCTTCGGACAGACGGGCAAACAGCTTTTCGGGCCTCACGCCGGTCAAAATTCCCCACTGGGGGCGGAAACCGCAGGTTTCCGCCAGCAAGCCGTACAGAAGGACTCCCATGCGGCGTTCCAGTTCCCGGGAATTTTCCGCTTCTTTCGGCGACAGCAAAGTCTCCGCTTTCTTCCTCTTTTCCCCCGCTTTTACGGAAACTGTCACACGGGTCCCGCTTCCGTTTTCTCTTCTCACACCGGTATAGACATCCGATTCCGTTTCGGCGCCTGAAACGACGGAAATCCTGTCACATGGGAAAAAGACGCGGCAGAGGTTTTCCATCTCATACCGGGACTCATGGCCGTCAATACAAAGGGTCATGGGCAGTCTCCATAAATGAGTTATAGCTTCGTTCAAAATTCAGCGTACTTTCCGGGCCGTGGCCCGGATAAACATGATAATTTTCCGGAAGTCTGGCAAGCTTTTGCAGTGACTCCGTCATCTGCCTGTAGCTGCCGGTCGGGAAATCCGTCCTGCCGCAGCTCAGCTTCATCAGCGTATCACCCGAAAACAGCGCATCCCCTACCAGAAAGCAGCATCCTCCTACGGTGTGGCCCGGGGTGTGGATCACCCGGATCGTCAAGCTGCCGAGAGCAATTTCCTCCCCGTCGAGCATCGGTTCGTCGACACGGAACGGCGGAACCTGATCCCCGCAGAAAGCGCCCGAAGCATTCAGCATACCATCCGAAACAAAGTTGAGTTCTTCCGAGTACAGATAGACTTTCGCTCCGGTCAGCTCTTTCAGTTTTGCGACTCCGGTAATATGGTCAAAATGGGCATGCGTCAGCAGGATCATCGGAACCTTGTCCTTCCCTGCCGCCAGAACGCTGTCGGTCAGCTCCTGGCTTTCAAAGCCGGGGTCGATGACGGCAGTCAGCCCGGTTGCGTCGTCTGTGAGAAGATAGCAATTGGTTGGAATCGGTCCACCGGAAATTCTGGTTACTTTCATAGTATTCCTCCTTGCAAAAAAGGGAACGGCTACGGGCGGCGCACCGTTAAAACCCCCTTGATCTTAAAAAGACGGTCGATGATCGTCTTGAGCTGATCCCGCCCGTTAATGGTAATCAAAGCGGTAATGACAGCTTTGCCGTCTTTTAACTCGCGTGAATTCAGCGAATGAATAAAAAGATGCATATTAAACATCTGCTGCGTGATGTCAACCAAAAGCCCGGAGCGATCCTCCGCGGTGATCTCCAGGGTGCATTTGAACTCTTCCTGGACTTCACCGGCCCAGTGGACGCGCACCCAGCGCTCCGGCTCCGCCGCTTGGGTCAAATCCCGCGGCACATTGGAGCAGCTTCGCTTGTGGATGGAAACGCCGAATCCCCGTGTGATGAACCCGATGATCTCATCGCCCGGCAGGGGATTGCAGCAGCGGGACAGCTTGATCAGGCAGTTGTCCATCCCCTCAACGACGATGCCTGCGCTCGCCTTGGGAACAGCGGGCCTTGGCAACTGCGGCCTCTCCGCCGGCGCCGCCGGAGAAGCGGAAAACTGCCGATCCTTCTGGGCCGCATCCCGCAGTTTTGGAAGGATCTTCCACACCTGAACCCCGCCGTAGCCGATGGCGGCGTAGACATCTTCGGCCGTCTGGCAATTGTGCTTGGGGCCGATTTTTTGCAGCACGTCCTCGCGCTCCTGCTCCGAAAGGACAATATTGTTCCGGCGCATCTCCCGTTCCAGTTCCGATTTTCCCTCGGTGATGTTCTCGTCCCGCTTTTCATGTTTGAACCAAGTCCGGATCTTATTGCGCGCCTGGCTGGTCTGGACGATTTTCAGCCAGTCCCGGCTTGGACCGCGCGCTTCCTTACTGGTCAGGATCTCAACAATTTCTCCTGTTTCGACGCGGTAGTCGATTGGGACGATCCTCTTATCCACTTTAGCGCCCGTCATCCGGTTTCCAACGGCGCTGTGGATCGCATAGGCAAAATCGATGACGGTCGCGCCGGCGGGAAGGTTGATCACATCGCCGCGCGGCGTAAAGACGAAGACTTCCTCCGGAACCAGATCGGATTTGATTGTGCGGACCAGATCCGTCGCATCCTCGCTGTCTTTTTCATTGTCGAGCATCTGCCGAATCCAGGAAAGTCGCTTTTCAAACTGATCCTGCTCTCCTTTTTTGGAAAGGCCGAGCTTATATTTCCAGTGCGCCGCGATGCCGTATTCCGCGGTGTGGTGCATTTCCCAGGTGCGAATCTGCACTTCGAACGGAATTCCTTCACTGCCGATCACGGTTGTATGAAGCGACTGGTACATGTTCGGCTTCGGAGTGGAAATATAATCTTTAAACCGGTGCGGGATCGGCCGGAACATATCATGGACAATCCCCAGAACATTGTAGCAGTCGTTTAAGGTGTCGACGATCACCCTCACCGCATAGATATCGTAGATTTCATCCATCGTTTTGCCCTGGAGAAACATCTTGCGATAAATTCCGTTGATGCTCTTAACCCGCCCCTCCAGGTAAACGTTGGGAATCAAAGGGAAAATGCGGTCTGCGATTTTCTTCTTTGTCGATTCGATGAATTTGTTCCCCTCGTCGGCCCGCAGTTCCAGACCGTTTTCAATCTCCCCGTAGGCCGTCGGGTCCAGAATCCGCAGTGAGAGGTCTTCCAGTTCCTCTTTGACGGCCCGGATGCCGAGGCGGTGTGCGATTGGGGCATAGACCTCCATGTTCTCCAGTGCCTTATCCCGCTGCTTCTGGGGAGGCATGAATTCAATTGTTCTCATGTTGTGCAGCCGGTCGGCAAGCTTGACGATGATGACGCGGATATCCTCGCTCATCGCGATCAGCATCTTGCGCAGATTCTCCGCCTGCTGCACCTCGCGGGAAGAGTATGGAATCCGGCCGAGCTTGGTCACGCCGTCAATCAGCCCGGCGATTTCGTCCCCGAACTCCTTTCGGATCTGCTCGAGGCTGACAGGGGTGTCTTCCACCACATCGTGAAGAAGGCCGGCGGCAACCGATTCCGAATCCATGCCGAGCCCAACCAGGATACAGGCCACGGCAACCGGGTGAGAGATATAAGGTGAACCGGAAAGGCGTTTTTGATCCCTGTGGGAACGCTCCGCAAGCTGATAGGCGCGCTTGATGAGATCAAGATTGTACTCGTGCCCGCTCGTGCGGATCAGTGACAGAAGGTCGTTAATGGTTTGCAGCGGCCATGCCATCCTTTTCACCTGCCCTTTCGAAGCGTTCCAGAGAGCGCATGATATCGGAATCCATCAGATTGACTTTACCTTTCTGGGAAATCAGCCGGATGCGGTATGTATCGGCGTTTCTTTCCAAGCGGATCAGCCCCCGATCCGCGAAAACATCGAGCGCGGCCAGCAACTTTTCCATTCCCGGGGCGGGAGCCGGAAGACGGGGAAGGAGAAGTTCCGGCGCGCCGCAGTACCCGTTCCGGTCCCGCAGCGCCCGGTAGATACCGGCAAATTCCGCCCGCTTCGGCATGATGCGGTCCGCCTCCTGCGGAGAAAGCGGCTCACCGCGGCGGAAACGGTCGTACAGGGCGCATGCCTCGATCACCGTATCGGGGTCCATGCCGGAAAATTTGATCTCCCGGATGACAATCGACAGAAGATGTCTTCCCGCATATTCACGTTCCTGAAGCGTGACGGCCAGGTCGACCCGGTCGCCGGGGCGGTATGCAAACTCTTCCAGCGTCGTGCGGAATTTCATGCAGCGCACCATGCAGCCGTCCCCGCGCACGCTGACACGCAGATGCTTGCCGCCGCCGACCGGCGTGATATCTGCAACCGTCATGCCGGCGAGCCCGAACAAGGGCTCCGGATTGCCTGTTCCGAACGGTTCCAAGTGCCGCATGGCCCGCGGGATCTCCAGCGACAGCTCGCGCGGCGTTAAAACACAGTCGACACAAAGCACTGGCGACGGCATGGGCCGGCCGGTCTCTGCCGCAAAAGCGTTGATCCGGGTGCGGAATTCTCCGATTCGGTCCGAAGGCATGGTGAGCCCCGCCGCCATTGGGTGACCGCCGTAACGGGTCAGAAGATCCCGGCAGGAATCGACCGCATCGAACAGGGAAAAGCCCTCAACGCTTCTCCCGGAACCGCGCGCCTCCTCTCCCGTGCGGGAGATCACGATGCACGGCTTTCCGAACCGGTCGACGACGCGGGAAGCAACAATACCGATTACACCATGGTGCCAGCCGTCTCCGTCCACCACCAGAACACGGTCGTACAGCAGAGACGGTTCCCGCTGAAAGCGCTCTTTCACTTTGTCCAGAATTTCATCTTCCACGCTGCGCCGGTATTCATTGTCCTCACAGATCTTTCCGGCCAGAAAGCCCGCTTCTTCCGGAGATTCCGAAATCAGGAGCCGCACCGCCTGAGCCGGCGACTCCATCCGACCTGTGGCGTTGATGCGCGGCACCAGGAGAAAGGCGACCTGCCCGGCGGAAATTTCCCGATTTTCCAGACCGGTCTGCTCCAGCAGCGCGCGCAGGCCCGGGCGATCCGTCCGTGGCAGATACCGCAGACCCACCGCTACCAGCGCTCGGTTTTCCCCCGTCAGGGGGACCACATCCCCAATTGTACCAATGGCGACGAGTTCCCCATAATTTTCCAAAAGGGCTTTCAGGTCACAGTCCGGGCCTTCCATCGCCTGGATCAGTTTGAAGGCGACCCCGACTCCCGCAAAGTCCAGATACGGTGCAGCGCAGTCTTTGCGGCAAGGGTCAACCACGGCGCAGGCCGGCGGCAGGATTTCCCGCGGACGATGGTGATCTGTGACGACCGTGTCTATTCCAAGGCTGCTCGCATAGGCGATCTCATCCACGCTGGAGATCCCGTTGTCGACGGTGACAATCAGATTGACACTCTGCGCATGCAGGGTATCGACCGCTCCCCGGTTCAGACCATAACCCTCCCCTTCCCGCTCCGGAATATAGTAGATCACATTTCCGCCGCAGGATTCCAGGTAAGAATACAGCATCGCCGTGGCGGTGACGCCGTCCGCGTCGTAATCCCCATAAACGGCGATTTTTTCAAATCCATCCAGCGCCCGGTTGAACCGGGCGGCCGCCGGTTCCATATCCGGGAACTGCAGCGGATCGGAAAAAGGAAACGCCGAAGGTTCGCGCAGTAAATTTTCAAATCCGCGCGCCGCCAAAAGCACAGCGACGGGATGCGGCAGTGCCCATTCCGCTGCAATTCGGGAAGCAGCGGATTCGTCGCAAGGACGGATCTGCCATTTTTTGATACTCAAGCGCCACACCTGCCCCATATTTGACTATTTTATCATTCCGGCGCTATTTATTCAACTTTTTTCTTGCAGAGCAGGTCCAACGCATTTGCCGGCAGATAAGACAAAAAGGGGGCGGACATTGCTGTCCGTCCCCTCCGCCCCGTACGCTTATCCTTGGGCACTCGGATTTTCATTCTGATATTTTTGCTTGGCCTGCTGAACCTTCTGCTGTTGAGCATCTGGAACAGTGTACCAGCCGCGCTGCTTCATCGCATCGAAAACCTCGGACTGGATCTGATGTTCTTCCGTCAGGATATTCATAAACTCATTTCTGACATTCGGCGTTGCGCACTCGTTGGTATAAGTGTTGTATGCTTCCGTAACATACTTTTGCGACGCAAGCGCGTCGTTCATCATTTCTTTTTCCGGCATCGGGCTGCTTGCCTGTGTGCCGCTGATCTGATTCTGATTCTGATTCTGGTTCAGGTTTAAATTCATTTGTTTTTTCCTTCCTTTCAGCAATTCAAAAATCCCATCAGCTTGTCGTAGTGGCATTGATGTTTCTGCGCAATAGCGCTGCATTTCTGCTTCAGAGCCTGGTCGGAACACATCTGGGAATACGCATTGTACTTGCTGATCAGAACATGCTCGTTCGCAAGCTGATCTTCAATTGCTGAAAGCTCTTTCTCGGATATCATGCTGAAACACTCCTTTTTATTCAATAAAAACTTGTGTTTTTAGTATCCGACGGAGTGAAGAAATTATACGTTTTTTGTTTGAAATCAGGCAGTCTATGTAGCCTGACGCACCTGCTCTTGTTCGTTGAGGCCGAAGCTAATAGACAAAGCCTGATCCACCATGGACATTGCTTTACTGTCAACGCGTCCCATTCGTTCTTTCAGTCTGTGCTTGTCGATCGTGCGCACCTGTTCCAGCAGTACAATCGAATCTTTCGCAAGTCCGGTTGTCCCCGCATTCAGCAGAATGTGCGTCGGCAGATTTGCCTTAGAGCGCTGACTGGTAATGGCAGCCGCAATTACCGTTGGGCTGAACCTGTTTCCAATATTGTTCTGCACAATCAGAACCGGCCGCACCCCGCCCTGTTCGGAACCGACCACCGGGCTGAGGTCGGCATAATAAATATCGCCTCTTCGAATAATCATTTTTCACACTCCGAATCAATCATATAGCATATTTGGGTCTTCGCGAATAGTATGAACATTCTTTTCCCGATTTATTCGCTTTACGGAGCTTGCTATATAATATTATTGGAAGTGTATGGTTGACAGTAATTTGTGGAACCGCGCAGCGGAACAAGGACACTTTCATCAATCGCCGCCAGTAAACGACTGGGAAAATCCAGCCTTTCTTGAATCAGCGACCTGCGGCGCGTCAGCACGTAAAATTTTTAAGCTCTTTTTCACGGGTAACCGTTAAATGAGAAAAAGCCTCTCCGTTTCCGGTGTACGCTTATCCCGCGAGGACGAGCTGCAAGGCGAAAGCAACCGCATATTCCACCAGAAGCAACTGCTGGAGAAACTGAATGACCCTTTATACGACAAAAAAGGCCCACTTGGATATAACCCAAATGAACCTTTTGCGAATCTGAATATTTATTCAGATATGAGAATAGGCCTGCCAAACCCTCAACAGATAGGGATTTCAATCGTTACCTGTCCTCCACTGGAAATTGCTGAGTTTGCAACGGCCAGAGTACCGTTATGCTGTTCCGCAATGGATTTGGCTATGAACAGTCCCATCCCATAATGGGTGTTAGACGAACGGCTCTTGTCACCCCTATAAAATTGCTGTGTTGCCTGCTTTAGATCATCTGTGGAAAAGCCCTTGCCACAATCTGTCACGCAAAACCGGATATGATTTTGTGTCGCATCTGCGATGAAATCAATCTTGCCGTTCTCCGGAGAAAATTCAACGGCATTGGAAACAAGATTCAAAATAGCCCTTTGAAGCAAATCGCTGTCTATGTCAAAAGATTGTGGCAAATTACGTGTCTCACAGTGAACCGTTACCTTTTTAACAGCGCCTAAGGCAGTCATTTGATTGAGAACACTGTCCATAAAACTCTTACTGTCAATCGTCTCTTTGTTCAGAGAATATCCAAGTTCGGCCTTCGATATTTCTATCAATGATCTGATATATTGCTCCATTTGGCGGGTACTTCCCTCAATGTAGGCCGTGTATTCTTTCTGTTCTTTGGTCTGATCGGTTTCTGATAACAAATCCACATTCCCGCGTGCAACTGTGAGCGGCGTCTTGATATCATGCGCTAACGCAGACATCTGTTCCCGCCGCGCCTGTTCCAGATCCCACTGCTTTTCCAGCGATGCCTTTAAGGCACCTTTCATTTGGTCCAAAGACTGGAGCACATGATCGATTTCAAGTACTCCACTGGACCGAACGGTAAATTCCAAGTCCTGACTTTGTATTTTTTCCGTTGCATGTTGCAGACTGCTCATTTTTCGCGTCAGTTTTTTCCCGAAAGTGGAAGCCAAGATGAATGCGCCTGTGACCAGCCCAAAAATGAACAGGATAAAAACCAGAGTGTCGATTCCCGGCAGATATTTTCGCAGGACGGGGGATTTGTACTGTGGGAAAAGGGAATAACGGATCACGCAGACCTGATTCTTTTGATAAATTTTAACATACTGATAAAATAAATCTTGCCCCGTCTCACTCGTCAAGACTTCACGCCATGCTTGTTCCGCATCCTGTTGACTCAGGTCTCCCGAGAGTTTCGTGCCATTCATGGAATAGACGGCATAATCGCATAATTCAGGGATTTGTTCAGGTGCCACTGCATCGCTTGCGGCAATGGTATTTTTCGCTTTGGCCAGTTGCTGTTCCGCATAATTTGCCGGATAGATTCTTCCAGACGATACAATAGTGGAGTAAGAAAAGATCATAATGAAGGCCCAGCAAATCGTGCCGATACAAAACAGCAGTAAATAATGGATAAAAATGGTACGCAGTTTTACAACCTTGTGCTTTCTTTTTAGTTCCATTTGTATCCAATCCCCCAAACTGTTTCGATCGGCGAAACCTGAAACTGATTGAATTTGGCGCGGATATTCTTGATGTGCTCTACAACCGCCGAACTGTCGCTTTCCCCGTCGATCCCAAAAACTGATTCATAAATCCTTTCTTTTGAAAAGACCTGGCCGCGGTTCTCAGCCAAAAATTTGCAGATTTCATATTCGCTCTTTGTAAAGGGAATGGGCTTATTGCAAACTGAAATCTTCTTCCCGGATACATCAAAGTGGATATCGCCCAAACAAAGTACATCGCGCCGTTGACGGCTTTCCCGACGAAGATGAGCGTTTACGCGCGCGCGAAGTTCCTTTGCTCCGAACGGTTTTGAAACATAATCGTCCGCTCCTTCCCCAAGCCCTACCACGATATCATTTTCCATCGACTTT
>ENA-UOOI01000376-UOOI01000376.1-fermentation-metagenome-genome-assembly--contig:-NODE-376-length-58581-cov-72.480470_pt1 | contig 58581 bp, 54 predicted proteins | sample MGYA00245779_ERZ724027 | MGnify/ENA primary metagenome ERZ724027 (study PRJEB28704, sample SAMN03018318) | fermentation metagenome | biome: anthropogenic terrestrial biome; feature: soil; material...
GCGGGAACACCGGGATGGGATCTCAGATGACCAGTTGTTTCGTAGGGCACTACTGGATTGCTCTCCTGCAGGGGCCGGGTTCACAGAGACTGCTTAATAGAATATATTTGTTAATTATTATAATAATAGTTAAATAGGGCGACAACTGATTGCGGCCTGTATGACTCCGAGGTCATGGGTGCCCCTGGTGGGCATCATGGTAGTACTGCTGGCCTCCTGTGCCGTCGCTGTCCCGGCACAGGAGGCAGCAAACCCGGGCGTGCTCCGGATAGCAACGACGACGAGCCTGTATGATACAGGCCTTCTTGATCAGCTCGAGATGATGTACGAGAACGCGTCCGGTGTCGACGTGCAGATCACCGCACAGGGCACGGGGCAGTCCCTCGATACCGCACGACGCGGCGATGTGGACATGGTGCTCGTCCATTCGCCAACGCTCGAGCAACAGTTCATCGACGAAGGCTACGGCATCAACGAGCGGTGCTTCGCCTACAACAACTTCCTCATCGTCGGGCCGGAGGCCGACCCGGCGGGCATCAAAAACATGACGCCTGAGGAAGCGTTCAAGACCATCTATATCGCCGGCACGAACAAGACGGCGGGCGTGTTTTTCGTCTCCCGTGGCGACGATTCCGGCACTCACAACCGGGAGCAGCAGATCTGGAAGACAGCCGGCTACAACTACACAGAGGATATCCAGGACTCCGGGGCCTGGTACCTGGAGACCGGGAGCGGCATGGGTGAGACCCTGACCGTCGCCAACCAGAAGAACGCCTACACGCTCTCCGACATCGGGACATTCCTTGCCTTCGAGAAGCAGTTGAACCTCGTACCGCTTGTCACCGAGGGCGACCAGCTCCTGAACCGCTACAGCGCAATTGCAGTCAACCCCGAGAAAGTGCCGGGCGTCAACATCAATGAGGCTAACAACTTCACCAACTGGATCACCTCTAATGACACGAAGGAGTTCATCGGGAACTTCGGCGTTGAGGAATTCGGCCAGCCGCTCTTTGTGCCGCTCTACGCACCGGAGTGCACGGAGCCGCCGTTCAACTGCACCTGTGCGGAGCCGGTGAATGCAACAGCGTGAACCCGACCGATTCATGCATCCCCGGGGAACCGGAGGAATGCAAGTCTCTGCCACCTGCCCAAACGATAGGGCAGGCGGAGCAGACCCTTCCCTGCGGTTAATGATGGTCCATTAACGTCCCGGATAGAATAACTATTTATAGAGGGTTATCCTGCTATCAGGCTGTTATGAAGACATACGTTGCCATACTATCGACCGGTGTCGTCTCGATCCTTCTCATCCTCGCTCTCTGTGCGGGATGCACGGGTTCGGCGCCGGGCGGGAACGAGACCCCGAACGCCACGGCGACGACCACACCCAACGCCGGGGCGAACGTCCTCCGGGTCGCCACCACGACGAGCCTCGAGAACACCGGGCTGCTCGCGGAGATCGAGCGGGTCTACGAGAACGAGACCGGGGTAGACCTCCAGTTCATCGCCCAGGGGACGGGGCAGTCCCTCGATACCGCCAGGCGCGGCGATGTGGACATGGTACTCGTCCACGCCCCGGCGCTTGAAGAACAGTTCATCGACGAAGGCTACGGCATCGACCCGCGCTGCATTGCCTACAACTACTTCATTATCGTTGGGCCGAAGGATGATCCGGCAGGCATCGCGAACATGAGCGCGGTGGAAGCGTTCAGGGCGATCGCCATCGCCGGCACGAACAAAACGGCGGGCGTGGTCTTCGTCTCCCGCGGCGACAACTCCGGGACCCATGCCCAGGAGAAGACGCTCTGGAAGGAGGCGGGCTACAACTACACCCGGGATATACAGGATGCCGGAGCCTGGTACGTCGAGGCCGGCAAGGGTATGGGCGACACCCTGATCCTCACGAACGAGAAGAAGGCCTACACGCTCTCCGACGAGGGAACCTACCTCTCGTTTAAGGACCGGCTTGCCCTGGTGCCGGTCATCACCGAGAGTACTGAACTCATGAACCGCTACAGCGCAATCGCGGTCAACCCCGGGAAGTACCCGGGCGTGAACGCCAGGGGAGCCGCGGACTTCATCAACTGGCTCATATCCGACGAAGTGAAACAGCTGATCGGTGACTTCGGGAAGGCCGAGTTTGGGAAACCGCTCTTTGTGCCGCTCTACGCACCGGAGTGCATAAAGCCGCCGTTCAACTGCACCTGTGCGGAGCCGGTGCTGGCATAAGCGCTTGCCTGGAGGAGCCGGGAGATGTGGGCCAGGTGATCAAAGAGGTGGGTGAGGGCGCGTGGTGAACGGGAGCCCGATCATCGAAGGGTTCATCGAGGCTATCCGCCTCATCATCACCTTAAACCCACAGGTGGTCGAGATCACCATCCGCTCGCTCTACGTCTCCCTCACCGCCACCTTCTTCGCCGCGCTGATCGCGCTTCCCATCGGCGCGCTCATCTACTTCTACGAGTTCCGGGGAAAGCATGCGGTCGTCTCCACGCTGCAGACGCTCTATGCGCTCCCCACGGTCATCGTGGGCCTGCTCATGTTCCTGCTCCTCTCGAACATCGGCCCCTTCGGGTTCCTCCGCCTCCTCTACACGCCCGGCGGCATGATCGTCACCCAGACAGTCCTCATCATACCGCTCCTCATGGGGCTGACGGTCTCGGCGCTCTCCGGGATCGACCGGGATAAACGCTATACGATAACCGCTCTCGGCGCAAGCAGGTTCCAGACGGTCACCACCATCATCATGGAGGCCCGGTTCGCGGTCATGTCCGGCGTCCTCCTGGGTTTCGGGCGGGCGATCGCCGAAGTTGGAACAGTGATGATCGTCGGCGGCAATATCCGCGGCGCCACCCGCGTCCTCACAACCGCGATCGCGCTCAACACATCGATGGCAAACTACTCCATGTCGATTGCACTCGGGATCATCCTCCTCGGGGTGGCGCTCGGGGTGAATATCGCTCTTTCCCTGGTGCAGAGGCGGTGATACCATGGCGATCATTGAGGCACACAGCATCAAAAAGTCGTACGGCAACTTAGAGGTCCTGCACGACGTCGACCTCTCGGTCCAGGAAGGGGAGATCCTCGGGCTTATCGGCCCGAGCGGCTCCGGGAAGAGCACGCTTCTCCGGATCCTCGACCTGATCGAGCCGGCGAACGGCGGAGAACTCTCGGTCTTTGGTATCGATACAGTAGAAGAACGTGGCCGCTGGCTCGACCTCCGCCGCCGGATGGGGATGCTCTTCCAGAGACCGATCGTCTTTAACGCCTCCGTCTACGACAATGTCGCGATGGGGCTGCGCTACCGGGGGGCTTCCAGCGACGATATCGACCGGAGGGTGAAGGGGGCCCTTGAGGCCGTCGGGCTCTCCCGCTACATGGGGGGCAGGGCAACCGATCTCTCGGGCGGCGAGCAGCAGCGGGTGGCGCTCTCCCGGGTGCTCGTGACGGGCCCTGAGATCCTCTTCCTGGACGAGCCGACCGCGAACCTGGACCCAGGCTCGACCGCTACCATCGAGGCGATCGTGGCGCGCCTGAACCGCGAGGAGGGGACGACCGTCCTCATAAGCACCCACGATCTTTCGCAGGGGCAGCGGCTCGCCCACCGGGTCGCGGTGATGATCGAGGGGACGGTCGCCCAGGCGGGCTCTCCCCGCGAGATCTTCCACGAACCCAGGGATCAGAAGATCGCCCGGTTCGTAGGTGTCCAGAATATCATCCCGGGCCGTGTCGTCTCCCGGAAGGAGGGGCTCACCACGGTGGAGGCGGGCGGGCGGCGGCTCGTCTCAACAACCCCGCCGCCGGCCGAGGAGGTGGAATTGATCATCCGCGGCGAGGACATATCCCTCCACCGGAGGAAGCCCGGCTACGAGGAGGCGGAAAACCTCTTTCCCGCCACCGTTACCGCGATCGAGCCCATGGTGCCGTTCGTGAACGTGACGGTGCATTGTGGGTGCGATCTCGCCGCACTCGTGACCACGAGGAGGGCGGAGGCCCTCGGCCTCCACGAGGGGATAGAGGTCTGGGTCTCTCTCCATGCAAAGGCGGTCCACCTGATCCCCCGCGAGGGGCCCGGGTGAAGCGCGGCACCCGTATCGCCGGCGTCTTCCCGGCCCCGGCCCTGACCGGGCCCTTTGAGAAGGTGAAAGCGGCGTTCGAGGCCGATCACCCCGGCGTCACCGTGCTCCTTGAGCCCGACGGCAGCGTCGACTGCATCAAGAAGATCACCGAGGACGGCAACTCTGCCGAGTGCTCGCCTCCGCCGACTACGCCCTCATCCCGAAGATGATGGTGCCGGAGCACGCCGACTGGTACCTCACGTTCGCGAAGAACCGGATGGTGCTCACCTACTCAAACGAGAGCGAGTATGCAAGCGAGATCACCGCCGGGAACTGGTATGAGATCCTCAACCGTGACGGTGTCCAGTGGGGCTTCTCCGACCCGAACTCCGACCCCTGCGGCTACCGCACCCCGATGGTGATCCAGCTCGCCGAAGGCTACTACAAGAACGATACGATCTTCGAGACCCTGGTCGAGAACCACAGCAACATCAGGGTCACCGAAGAGAACGGCACCTCCACGATCCACGCCGCCGACCCGGGTTCCGACGACACCACGCTCTTCATCACGGGATGGTAAAGGCCGAAGGCCGACGACCTCGTCCGGATGGTCAAGTCCGGCGACCTCGACTACGCCTGGGAGTACCGGAGCGTTGCGGTGCAGAACGATCTTCTCTTCATCGAACTCCCCGAGGAGATCGACCTCTCATCCGTAGACTTCGCGGAGAACTACGCGACCGTCCAGACCGAGGCGAAGAAGGGCAACGGCACCACGTTCTATGTCGGCTCGCCGATCGTCTACGGCGTGACCGTCCCGAAGATAGCGCAGCACCCCGATCTCGGCGTTGAGTTCGTGAAGATGCTGATCGGCGCTACCGGGCAGGAGATCCTCGTCGCCGACGGTCAGCCCCCGATCGTGCCTGCGGGCGACTACGGCAGCGTGCCTGCCGGGCTCGAGCCGCTCGTCTCGGTGAAGGCCTGAACTTCTTTTTTTTGTGCTATCAATTATCAGCGGACGCGGACAACGCATATTCCGGAGCGTGGTGGAGATGAAGACTGAAACACTGCCGGGTGACATCCGCCGGGGCGACGGCGAGATCGTTCTCCCCTGGTGGAGACAGCAGAAGAGGCAGCACATTGACGGATGCACCCTCTGGTTCTGCATCATGGGAGCGGCGATCGTCGGCATCACGGTGCTCGCACTCGCAAACATCGCGATGACGGAACTCGCCGACCCCGTCCACCTGCTCGAGGTGGCGGCATCGTCGGAGGTGCTCGGGTCCATCCTCCTCACGTTCGGTGCGGGGGCGAGCGCCGTCCTCCTCCTCCTCCTCTTCGGGACCCCCCTCGCCTACGTGCTCGCCCGGTCCCGCCCCTCCCGCTTCAAGGGGTTCGTGGAGAGCATCGTCGATATCCCACTCATCCTGCCCCACACGGTGGCGGGATTGCTGGTCTACCTCCTCTTCATGCGCCGCGGGTGGCTCGGGGCGCCGCTCTCCGATATCGGGATCGCCTTCGAGGACGCTTTCCCGGGCACGGTGGTCGCGATGCTCTTTGTCGCCTCGCCGTTCTTCATCAACACCATGCGAGAGGGATTTGAGAAGGTGCCCGTCCACCTGGAGAACGTCGCCCGCACACTCGGTGCCGGCACGTTCACCACCTTTCGCACGGTCACGCTCCCCTTAAGCCTCCGGCACATGTATAACGGGGCTATATTCGCCTGGGGGAGAGCAATCGGGGAGTTCGCCGGTGTCATCATGATCGCCTACTACCCGTTCATCATATCGACGCTGATCTACTACTCGTTCACGACAGACGGCATCCACACGAGCCGGAGCATCGCATTTGTGGTCATCGTGGTCAGTCTCGCGGTCTTCTACCTCCTCCGGCGGATGACCCGGCACCTGGGGAGGTACGATGATCGCGTTTGACCATATCTCACTCAGCTTGGGCACATTTTCGCTCAAGGACGTCAGCCTGACGATCAACCGGGGCGACTACTACTTCATCGTCGGGCCGTCGGGCGCGGGGAAGACGGTGCTTCTTGAGGCGATCGCCGGCCTCCACCGGCCGGAACGGGGCCGGGTCCTCCTGCGGGGTGAGGAGATCACCGCCCTGCCCCCGGAGAAACGGGGGATCGCCCTCGTCTACCAGGACTACTCGCTCTTCCCCCACATGACGGTCATCGACAACGTCGGCTACGGTCTCCGGATGCGGGGGATGGGGAAGAGGGAAGCCCGGGGCGAGGTTGCCGGACTCCTTGAGGAGTTCGGGATCAGCTACATCGCGGACCGCTACCCGGCGACCCTCTCCGGCGGCGAGCAGCAGCGGGTGGCGCTCGCGAGAGCCGTCGCGGGGAAACCGGATATCCTCCTCCTCGATGAGCCGCTCTCTGCCCTCGACCCCGTCACGCAGGAGAAGTTCATCCACGACCTGCAACGGCTTCACCGGGAGAACGGTATCACCATCGTGCAGGTGAGCCACTCCCGCCGGGAAGCGCACCTGCTCGCCACCCGTATGGCGGTGATCATCGACGGGACACTTGTGGATGAAGGAAGGGCCGACGTTGTGCTGAACACTCCCCGGAGCCGGCAGGTCGCAACGTTTGTCGGGATCGAGAACATACTGGACGGAAGGGTAGCGGCAAACGACGGCGGGCATGCGACGGTGGATGTCGGCGGGCATGCCTTCGAGGCGGTGACGGACGCGGCGGCGGGCGAGGAGGTCACCCTCTGTATCCGGGCCGACGACGTCGTCCTCGGCGTCGGGGACGGCCGCCGTTCAAGCACCCGGAACACGATGGCCGGGACGATAACCCGGATCGTGGAGAACGGCCCCGTCGCCGAGGTGAAGGTGAACTGTGGCGTGGACCTGACAGCGGTTCTGACACGGCGATCGGTGCAGGACCTGCACCTTGCCCCGGGAACTCCCGTAACCCTCTCCATCAAGGTGACGGCGATCCATGTCATCCGCGGGTGAGAGGTCTCACCCGTTCTTTGTTTTCATCGAGAGGAGAAGGCCGATGAGGGCGGCGGTGACGGCGTTCGCCGCGATGATGGCGATATCTCCCTTTACCATACCGTAGGCGAGCCAGAGCAGGACGCCGGCGAGGAAGATGATGAGCATCGCAAGAGAGAGGTCGGCGGTCGAGCGCGTGCGCCACACCCTCACGACCTGCGGTGCAAACGAGAGCGTTGTAAGCGATCCGGCAATGAGACCGAGTGCGGTGATGGTATCCATGGATGATCCTGGTTCTATGTCTCCCGCCGGATCCCATGAACCCTGGGCCCGGCTCCTCCTCCAGGCATCTTCAGGAGCCGGATTGTTGCCGGTTCACCCGCCACTGTAGGGCGTAGGCGAGGACCATCCCGATGATGAACGCGACGGTGAGGCCGACCGCAAGGGTGAGGACGGCCACGGTTCCCGTGACCAGATAGGACTCGGTCTTCGCGCTGTGTTTACCGAGTTCGAGCGCCACGAAGACCAGGAGCGCGCCGAAGACCCCGAGCGGTATGAGGGTCAGCACCTCCGGCGGGGCGAAGGCGACGGCGAATATGAGGATGAAGAGACCGGCAACGATGTTCGCCCCGCCGGTCCTTGCGCCGAACCGGTACATGGCGGCAAGCCCCCCGGCGCCGTGGCACATGGGAAACCCGCCGAGCGGCGTCGATACCAGGTTCATGGCGCCGATGGTCCGTGAGAGCCTGTCGGGGTCGACGCCCTTCTTCGGGAAGAGGTCGTAGGTGAGGAGCGATGTGGCGAGGATGGCGTTTGCGAGCGTGAGCGGTATCTGCGGGAGGACGAGGTCCCAGGTGCCGGCGATGAAGTCCGTTGGCGAGGGGATGATGAGGGCCGGAAGGGGCATCAGGCGGAACGGCGGCATCCCCTGCGCGGCGATACCGGCGGCAAGCCCGATGAGGAGAACCAGCAGGGCGGAGATATCCGGCACCCGGGCGCGCTGTGAGGCGACGAAGAAGAGAAGAATGATCCCGATGGAGAACGCCGCAAAGAGGGCGTCGGCGAGGATGTAGCCGAGCGACGTCTTCAGGAGGAGGAGCGCGAGCCCTGCCTGAACGCCCCGGATGACGCTCCTTGGAATTCGTTTCCCTATCCAGGTCATGCCGCCGACGAGACCGAGCAGGAGGAAGAGAGCGCCGACGACGATCCCCGATGCGACGATCTCGCCGCCCGAGAGCCCTTCGGCGATGACGATGGCGCCGATCGCCTTCATCGGTTCGATGGGGATCGGGAGACGGTAGTAGAACCCGGCGATGATGAACCAGGCGGCGAGGAAGAGGAAGAAGTGGCTGATGTTCACGTCCGGGCAGACGATGGCAACCCCGAGCAGGATGGGGAAGATGGTGCCGAAGTCGCCGACGGCTCCGGCGACCTCCTCGAGGGTTATCCGGATACCTCTCCCCTCTGTTCCGGCGCTCTCTGCCATGGTTCCTCTCTTATGTCTTCTCTCCTTTTTGGTGGTTCTGGATGGGGCATGCCGATCCATCACGCCGTCTGCACGGTTGCCGGTGTCTTCTTCTCTATCCGCCCGGTCCATGCCTCATGCCTGGGTTTCAGGTGCGGGCTCATCCTCCCATTTCTTCTCGGCGAGGAGGTCTTCGGCCTTCAGCCGTTCGATGACCGTATCGAGATACTCCGAGACGATCTGATCCTTCCCCGGGATCTCCCGGATCCAGACCCGCACCGTCAGCCTGACCCAATCCTCCTTGATCGATGAGACCTGCATCTTCGGTTCGAATAACGCAAGGCCGGGACGGGGAAGGTCGGAGGAGAGACGTCCGATGTAGGGGAGGTCAAAGAGGTTCTGGACGGCGGACCGCTCGGCCGGCTCGACGTGGGGCAGGATCCGGGGATGGTCGTGCGCGGCTCTAAGTGCAATCTCCTGCACCCGCGCGAGGTCTGCGGTGACCGGGACGGCGAGCGGGATCGAGACCTCCAGCAGCCCGGCGCGGGAGTAGTTGATGACCTTTGAGGTTATGATGCTCGAGTTTGGCGTGAGGACCAGACCACCGTCGAGCCCCCGGAGGGTCGTCGTCGTGAAGGATATGTCCTGCACCTTGCCGGGCCCGGTCTCCGGCCTTCCGCTGACGATCACCCATTCCTCGAGCTGGACCGGGCGGTTGATCGTGATCAAGATGCCCGCGATGGCGTTCTGGATGATCTGGCGCGACGAGAACGCTACGACGATACCGAGGATACCAAGCGATGCGACGAAGGCCGTCAGGTCGAAGGCGAGGAAGTGCCTGGCGCTCGCATAGATCCCGCCGATGGTGATGCCATACTGCAGGATGGCCGCCGTCCATTTGGCCGTTCCGCGGGAGACGTGCCCGTCCAGCGCCCGCCGGAGGAGCAGGTAGGCGAGGTTGCCGAGGAAGAGGAACCCGATGAAGGTGAAGAGGAATGCGAGGAACGCATCAAGGGATACTCCGCCGATGAGGACCGGAACGCTCTCCTGCATGTAGAGAAGACTGAGATAGGAGAGGATTAATCCCTTCCGTCATGATGCTTCGGCCTTGACCGGGATCTCCTCGGCCTGCAGGCGTCTGAGGACCTCCCTCAGGTACCGGGAAGCGATATCGTCCTTCTGCGGGATCTTTCGGATCCAGACCCGCACCGTCAGTTTGACCCAGCCGTCATTGACCGATGCGATGTGGACGGCGGGCTCGAATAACGCAAGGTCGGGGCGGTCGGAGCGGAGGCGCCTGTTGTAGGGAAGGTCAAAGAGGCTCTGGACGGCGGATCTCCCGGCCGGGTCGTGGTTCTGGATGATCCGGGGGTCGTCGTGAGCTACCGCGAGTGCGGTCTCGCGCACCCGCGCCAGGTCTGCGGTGACCGGGACGGAGAGTGCTACCTGGATCTCCAGAAGCCCGCCCCGGGAGTAGTTGATGACCTTCGATGCTATGATGCTCGAGTTCGGCATGAGGATCAGACCGCCGTCGAGCCCCTGGAGGACCGTCGTCGTGAAGGATATGTCGCGCACCTTGCAGAGCCCCGTCGTCGGCCTCTCCCCGACGACTATCCACTCTTCGAGTTGGACAGGACGGTTGATCGTGATCAGGATACCGGCAAGGACATTCTGGATGATCTGGCTCGATGAGATGGCCACGATGATGCCGAGGATGCCGAGAGATGCGGCAAAGGCCTTCAGGTCGAAGGCGAGGAGATACCTGGCGCTCGCATAGATTCCGCCGATGATGACGATGTACTGCAGGATGGCCCCTGCCCACTTGGCCGTCCCGGGGGAGACCCGCCCGTCGAGCACCTGCCGGAGAAGCATATAGGCGAGGTTGCCGAGGAAGAGGAACCCGACAAGGGCGAGAAGGAACGTGAGGAACGCATCAAGGGGTACCCCGCCGATGAGGGCCGGATCACTCACCTGCATGTAGAGAGAGGTGGGCGAGCAGGGGAGTTAATCCCTCCTGTACCATCGGCTACCGTCTGCCGGGATCTTCCGCGCGTATCGATCTCTCCGGTCTTCTCCGGGACGATACCTCCCGCCCCGGGTACGACGCAGCCCCGCCTTACCGTTCCGGTCTCCCGCCGCCCGGCGCTTCTCCGCGTGCCCGCAGCACAGAGAAGACCTCTGTACCGAGGACCTCTTCTGCGCGCTCCCGGTAGTGCTCCGCCATAATTGCGAGGAGCCGCTCAGTCCCCGCCGCTGTGGTGGAGATGCCGACCCGCTCCGCCCGGCGGATCAGCCCGTCGTGCTCCATCGCCCCGAACCGGGGGAGGACGTAGTAATGAGGGATACTGAGGTATTCGGCGAGTTTCCGGGTTGTGGGGAAACGTATGGAGATGCCGCCCGGAGAAAAACTGATGGTTACGCACCGGTCCTCTTCAAGGAGGACCCGGATAGCCGCCTCGAATATATCGTCATGTTCGTGCGTGGACATCCAATCGTAGAGTACTGGTCTTCGGGAGGAAAAAGAGAGTCGGTTTGGTTACGCCTCTTCTTTCTTCCTCTCGCCCCGCTCTTCTTCGGGCATCTCCTCGAGGTAGATGATCTCCGCCCCCGCGTCCTTTGCAATCTGTTCGAGTTCGACCTTTCTGAAGTGAGTGCCCTCGACCTTCATGTGTTTCTGGTCTCCCTTCTCTTCGATGACGGCGACAACACGGAACCGGGGCTGTTTCACGCCGGTGCCGACCTTCTGGCGTTCTCGTGCATAGATCTTCATCAGTTCATCACCTCCCAACCAACTGGTATAACTGCTGATATAGCGCGAAGTTACTTAATACTTTCCCTCACATAAACTATAAGGAGACTTTAACCATGGCAGAACGGTTTGAGATGGGATCGAGGTTACGGGGCGAGAGTCTGGTCCGGCGGGGTCTGATGCGGGAGACCGCAGGCGTCCGGCAGATCAGGATCATGCCCGACCTGAACGTGATCAAGATCGGCGGTCACGGTGTTATCGATTACGGGCGGGATGTGATCTATCCGCTGGTCGAAGAGATCGGCGAACTCTCCCGGGACCATAAGGTCCTGGTTGCCACCGGCGGCGGCGCCCGGGTGCGGCATATCCTCGACGTCGGTATCAATCTCGGCATGCCGACCGGGGTGCTTGCGGAACTGGCAGGCAAGATCAGCGAGCAGAACGCGATCATGATGTCGCTCCTCTTCTCGAAGTACAACGGCGTCCGGATCCACTCCGGGGATCTCCTGAACCTCCCCTCACTCATATCGCTCGGTATGCTGCCGGTCGTGCAGGGCACCCCACCCTACGGCCTCTACGAGCACCCCCCGAAACTCGGGAGCATCCCGCCGCACCGGACCGATACCGGCGCTTTCCTGATGGCCGAAGTGGTGGGCGGAAAGAACTGTATCCTCGGGAAGAACGTGGACGGCCTCTACACCGAAGACCCGTTCGCGAACCCCGACGCCGAGTTCATCGCAGAGATCACGGCAGACGAACTCCTGGAGATGGATATGGAAGATATGGTGCTCGAACCGATGGCGGTCGAGCTGCTCCGGGACGCCGTCCACGTCAAAGAGATCAAGGTGGTGAACGCCCATGTGCCGGGCAACATAACGAAAGCCGTGAACGGGGAGCGGGTAGGCACCCTGATCCGGGCCTGATAACCCTAAAACGTCAACTTTTTTCAGAGAGGCCTTCTTTAGTTTTGTGGCCGGACGGTCGCCGCGATCCTCGCCTCCGGCGTCGGCCAGGCCATGACCCGGGGCGGAACGGCGGCCAGGGAAGGCGTTGTCGCTCTCTAAAAGTCCCCGAAGCCCGCCTTTATCGGTAGTGCTCCAGCATATACCTGATAATTGATCTCAGAGGATCCGACCGAATTACGTTGCGCACCAACCCGCGTTCATGACAAACAATAACCTGGGGAGAAGATTTCCATTATCGGGCTCTGGTGAAGCCCTATTCTGGCTGTCATTCTTCCCTGACGAGATTGGTGCCGGACCTGGCCTGAAGTTCGACCTTTTTCCTCTCAAGCATGTCCTCATGCCGTGGACCGTGGTGGCTATCGCCATGGGGGTGGGGCTGACGGGGAGGGGGAGACCCCTCCCCTGGCTTGCGCAAAGATCCGCACACCCATCACCCCGCCCGGCCTTCGGCCACCTCCACCGCCCCGGGGGGGCGGGGGCAGTCATGGCGATACCCAAGGGAAAGCCGTGCCCCGGATTGCAATCAAGCGGGAACACCGGGATGAGATCTCAACAAAGTTGAGTATCAGTTGTTTCGTAGGGCACTACCCCTTCATCGAGGGGAGGGGAGTCCTTGTTGTCGAGGCGGACGGCGACGTATACCGCGATATCGGGACCGGGTGACGTCTCCGGTTCCCGCCCCTGGAGAGAGCGGCCGGGGCCGATCAACCCCCATTATCCGGAACACCAGATTAAAATCCCCTGAAAGTCAACTAAATTATATTAACTGATTAACTCTCGATATAAAACTATCACATTTAATTATCTGAAGCCCGATACTTGAATTGAGAGTTATGCAAAGACGAACCCTATTTGCCGTTGCGGCCGTCATGGTCGCTTTCCTGCTCATCTGCGGCTGTACCGGGACGACAATCGGCCCGGACCCTGTCAGCGCGGAGAAACAGCAGCTGCGTATCGCTACGACGACGAGTCTCGATGACACCAAACTCCTTGAGCGTCTCAGCACGATCTTTGAGGAGCAGTACAACGCCGAGGTGCTGGTCGTCTCCGCCGGAACCGGTAAGGCGCTCGAGTACGGGCAGCGGGGCGACGTGGACGTCCTGATGGTGCACGACCGTGCGCGTGAAGATACCTTCCTCGCTGACGGCTACGGAACCAACCGGCGTGTGTTTGCCTACAACTACTTCGTCCTCGTCGGGCCCGAGTCCGACCCGGCAGGCATCAAGAATATGGAGCCCAAGCAGGCGTTTGCCACCATCCGGGAGAAGGGAATGGCCGGCGAGTCTGGCGTGACCTTCGTCTCGCGTGGTGACGCCTCGGGCACGCACGCGAAGGAGCAGGCCATCTGGAAGGCAGCCGGACTCAACTACTCCACAGACGTGCAGGGCTCCGGCGACTGGTATCTTGAGGCCGGAAAGGGCATGGGTGCAACACTCACGATGACCAACGAGAAGCAGGCCTACACCCTCTCCGACATCGGCACCTACCTTGCTTACAAGGGCGACCTCGAGCTCGCGACGCTCGTAGACGAGGGCGATATCCTGCTCAACGTCTACTGCGCCATGCAGATCAACCCCGAGAAGTACCCCGACATCAACAGCACCGTCGCGAAAGACTGGATCAACTTCATGATCTCCGACGATGTCCAGAAGGAGATCGCCTCCTTCGGTGTCGACAAGTACGGCCAGCCGCTCTTCTACGCCGCCCAGAACGACTGGGAGAAGATCGGCGTGACCAAGGCTGAAGTGACGGATCCCATTCTGTGATCCGGCCAACCAACCCTGATTCCCACCTATTTTTTGCCGCCGACCGACCACAATAGGAGCAGAGCATGTACGAGATCATCGAGGGATTCCTGGAGGCGGCGAGACTCATCATCACGCTCGACCCCGACGTGATGGCCATCGCCGCGAGAAGCATCATCGTCTCATTCACTGCAACGATCTTCGCCACCCTGATCGCCGTCCCGCTCGGCGCTGCGATCAACTTCGGCACGTTCCCCGGCAAGAGAAGTCTCATTAACCTGATCCAGACACTCTACGCGCTCCCCACCGTCATCGTCGGGCTCCTCATATTCCTGCTCATATCCCGTGTCGGGCCGTTCGGATCGTTGCGGCTGCTCTTCACCCCGACCGCCATGATCATCGCACAGACGGTGCTCATTCTGCCGATCATGACCGGCCTCACGATATCCGCGCTCTCGGGAGTCGATCCGGTCATCAGGGATACCCTCTACTCGCTCGGGGCCACGCGCCTCCAGTTCCTCACAAACATCATGAAGGAAGCCCGGTTTGCGATCCTCGCGGCCGTCGCGGTCGGGTTCGGGCGGGCAATATCCGAGGTCGGAGCGGCGATCCTGGTCGGCGGCAACATCATGGCGTCGTCCTTCATGGGTTCAACCCGGGTGTTGACGACGGCGATATCGCTTGAGACATCGATGGGAAACATCCCCCAGTCCATCGCGCTCGGGATCGTCCTTCTCGTCATCGCCCTCGGCGTCAATCTCGCCATAACCACGGTGCAGCACCGGTGATACCATGATTGAACTTGTAAACGTCTCAAAACGGTTCGGTGACGCGGCGGTGCTCAGCAGCGTCACCGGGCGGATTGAAGAGGGAGAGATATTCGCCATCATGGGACCGAGCGGTGTCGGAAAATCGACCCTGTTACGGCTCCTCTGTCTCCTCGACACCCCGACGGGAGGAGAGATACGGATCAACGGTATCGATATCCACGCGAAGGGGGAACAGAACCTCCGGACCCGCCGGATGATAGGGATGGTCTTCCAGAAGCCTGCCGTCTTCAACTCAACCGTCTCTGAGAACATAGCCGTCGGCCTGTGGTTCAGGGGGGTGGGGAAGGCAGCGATCCGGGAGAAGGTCGGGGATGCCCTCGAGATGGTCGGTCTTGCCGGCTACGGAGAGCGGAGAGCGCGGACGCTCTCAGGGGGAGAGATGCAACGGGTGGCTCTTGCACGGGCGATGGTGATCGAGCCGGAGATCCTCTTAATGGATGAGCCGACCGCGAATCTCGACCCGGTCTCCGTGGAGAAGATTGAGGAACTGGCCCGCCACATCAACCGCGACCTCGGCACGACGATCGTACTCTCGACCCACGACATGTACCAGGGGCAGCGACTCGCCCACCGGATCGGCGTGCTGATGAACGGGGGGTTTGCGCAGGTGGGAACCCCGCGGGAAGTCTTCACCGTGCCCGCGAGCCGGGACGTCGCCCGGTTCATCGGCATCGAGAATATCATCGCAGGGACCGTTGTGGCTGGCGGGAACGGCACCTCCGCCATCGATGTCGGCGGCACCCGGGTCCGGGCAAGATCATCGTTCGGAGAGGGGGAAGAGGTCTGCCTCTGCATACGGTCAGAGGATATGCGGATCGTCCCGGCGGTCGGGGGGGAGGCTGTCCTCGACGGGAACTCCCTTCCCGGCACCGTGGCCTCTATCGTGCCGCGCGGCCCGTTCAGCAGGGTGACGGTCGACTGCGGATTCACGCTCTCGTCGGTCCTCTCCTGGAAGGTGGTGGACGACCTGGAGATCCGGGAGGGGAGCCGGGTAGTTGTTTCGTTTGCAGCGGAGTCGGTCCATGTTGTCAGGGCAACGCACCTTCATGCTCCAGGGCGCGTGTAGGGTTGTGGTGTCGGGGGCTCACGCGAAGCCCGCGAAGGGTGGTGAACCCGGTTGCCGGGTCCCGGGCTGCTAATCGCCGGAGAAGTGTCAGTTCGCCCCCTCTACAACCGCTATCCCTTCGTCGGTCAGCCCGTAGAGCGCATATACAATCCGGTCGATCTCGGCGTCGGCCTCCGCGCACGCCCCCACCAGCCGCGACTGCTCTTTTGGTGAATACCGGGGTTCGGGGTGGGCTTTAGATCTGGATACCTGCCCGGGCAAGGGCACCCCTGATGGAGGCAAGCTCCTTTTTGATCTCTTTGAATTCGTCGTCAAGGTACTTCCCGGTATCTCTTCGGAGCCCTACAATCTCTTCTTTTGTCTCAATCCCGATCTGGAGCATCTGATCCTGCTTATCCAACATCTGGTCCTGCTTATCTAATATCAGGTCCTGTTTTTCCAACATCTGGTCCTGCTTATCGAGCATCTGGTCCTGTTTCTTCAAATTCAGTTCAGAATTCTCCAGTGTCTGGTACATGATGGTGCCGGCAAAATCGACCCTCTCAAACAGTTCCTCCTGGAGATCTCCGCGGATGATCTCAAAGGTCGTGAACTCTCCGGTTGCCTCCTGCCATTTGATGGTAAATGATTTGACCGCAATTGGATAGCGGACAATATTGATCCTGTTGATGAGAGCGCGAAGATCCTCTTCACTCCCCTCTGCGACGATCTCGACCTCACCGATATCGAGGTTCTTTACATACCCGGAGATATCCTTGTCAAACGTCTCTTTGTAGACGTGCTCCCGAAACCCGACCCTCTGAACCCGCCCTGCTGCAACGGCAGAAAATCGTTTCATCAGGGGTAAATATGAATGGGGGAGATAAATAGTTTCTTCTGGGCCGCTTAGCACCCGGCAGGCTGTGTTCCGGCCCCTCTCCTCCCCGGCCCGACAGCCTGCCTGCAGCCTCTATACGTATTCCCGCGCCGCGAGGTGCTCCCGCACCCCGACAAGGTAGCGGTCCAGCCGCCGCCTGAACTCCCCGGGGGGGAGTGCCGGAGATCCCCGGCGAGTTCCACCTCAACCGGATCGAGCTCGCGCGGGCAGCGGAAAGGTATGTGCACACCCTCATTTGGCCCGGCGATCCTGTGATGGCACCGGAGCGGGGTGAACCCGCGGGCCGGGCGCGCCGGAGGGCCTTCCGGTCGGCGGAGAGGTCCCGCGGTGCGGAGAGAACCCCGGCCGGCACCCGGCGCACGACCCGATCCAGGGCGTCGAGGAGAGTCCCAGAGCGTTCCGTAACCCCCGGGATCGCCTCCGGCAAGGGCGGCCCGGGGTACTGGGGGGTGCCCCTCATGACGAGATGGACCCCGCCACGCCCTTAAATATCCGCACGGACCATCATTTCTACAATGGAACTGACCGTCCTTGCGAGCGGGAGCAAGGGAAACTGCACCTATCTGCGAGGCGAGCGGGGTGCGCTGCTCATCGACGCGGGGCTCTCCGCCCGCGAGACCCTCCGCCGTCTTGCAAACGCCGGCGGAGATGCAACGCTCGTCGAGGGGATTCTTGTCACTCACGAGCATATCGACCATATCCGGGGGGCCGACGTGCTAGCACGGAGACTTCATGTGCCCATTTACGCGACTGGCGGCACGCTTGAGGCATTTTACGAGAAGTGCGGCGCGACGTCGGCAGAAGTCCGGCGGTGCCGATACGGTGAGCCGTTCTGTGTGGGCGACTTCTCGGTCGAGCCCTTCGCCGCCTCTCATGACGCACGGGAGCCCTGCGGGTTCTCTGTCGCTGAAGGCGACCTCCGCGTCGGGTGCTGCACCGATACGGGCACCATCACCACTCCCATCTTCGACCACCTCGCAGCCTGTGACGCCGTCCTCCTGGAGAGCAATCACTGTCCCGATATGCTTGAGAACGGTCCCTACCCTGCATACCTCAAGAGCCGGATACGGTCAAAACGCGGACATCTCTCAAACCCGGATGCCGCCCGGTGCCTGCAGAGGCTCGCTGATCACATCCAGATGGCGATGCTTGCCCACGTAAGCGAGATCAACAACACACCGGAGAAGGTGCTCCTCTCCGCGCTCGAAGGGCTCGGGTTCTACTCCGATCAGGTCGCGGTCACCGTGGCGCCCCAGGACCCGGGCCCGGTGCACCCGGAGTCCTACGGCTTTCGGCTCTGACCGCCCACCCATCCTCACATATCCTGAAACGTGCAGATCATACCGACCACGGTACCCGCGGCATCGATGATCGGGTCGGCGGAGATGCAGACCGGCTGCCTTGAACCGTCGTTTCTCACGAGCGTCGCTCCCTCGACGCACTCTGCAGACCTGCCCCGCCCCAGCACCTCCTCTGAGAGAAGTTCCCGCGCATCGCCGCCCAGAAAGAGGGACCATATCGGTTTCCCGGCCAGTACCTCTCCCGCATAGCCGGTCAGGCGCTCGGCTGCCCGGCTGACGATGACGACCGTCCCGGAAGCGTCGGTGGTGATCCTTGCCTCCTCGGCTTCAGCCACTCCCAGGGTGCCCTGCTCGATCGATGAGTCCAGCCACTCTTCTGCGGCCCTCCGCTCAGTCGTCTCGATGCAGTAGAGGAGGTGTTCGAGCCGCTGATTCGCACGTTCGAGTTCTGCAGTCCGCTCGGCAACGAGGTCTTCCAGGTGCTCGCGGTGCCGATGCAGTTCCTGCTCCGCCTCCTTCCGCTCCGTGATCTCCCTGATGACAGCCATCAGGCGCATCCCGTACAGCGGCATAACCCGGGCTTCGTAGTGCCGGAGCGCCCCGGCTTCAGTGTGGCTGAACTCCAGGGATGCAGCAGGCGCATCCGTCCGGACAGCCTGTTGCAGTGTATCCAAAAGCGCCTCTCCGACGTCTCCAGGGAACACGTCCTGCACCCGCCGCCCGAGCAGTGCCTGGGAGACGAGCGGCACCTTCGCCAGCCTGCCGGCCCTGAAGTCGAGGATCGTGCCGTCCGTGTTCAGTTGAAGGAAAAGGTCGGGAAAGGCTTCGATCACCGCGCTCAGTTCAGATGTGGTCTGCCTGAGATGCTCCTCGGTCAGAACCTGTTCGGTGACGTCCCGGACGACAAGCAGGATGCAACCATCCCAGACCGGCGCCCGCCGGAACTCGAGATCGCGCACTGTTCCATCCCGGCAGACAACACTGGCGACCAGAGCGTTCCGGTCGCCCTGGAGCAATTCCTGCCCCATATCCTGGACGTTCCGCCGGTATGCCGGGTTCGGGTGGGCACGCTCGAACCACGCAGAGAGCGTCGGGACATCCTCCCGGGTATACCCGGTGATCCTGGTAAACGCCGGGTTCAGGTACCGACACCCGCCCCCACTGTCCACCAGAGCAAGTCCATCCGGCACCTCACGGAGGATCGAGAGATACGCACCCAGGAGAGGGTGCGGCGATTCACGGGGTCCCCGGAGACCGTCGGCACCGGGTGCTCCCCTGCCGGTACCTGGAATAGTATTATTTCCCGTCATTGTAACCGATCCTCCCCGGTATATTCATGTATTCGGGCTCGTAAATGCCGTCCGTAGAAAGTTTTGCTTATTGATACGGATAAACTAATCGTTATGATTCTCCCCCTCATACCCGGGATCGGCCCATTTAGCGAATTATCCAGAGGGCTAACGGAGATCCGCCATCGATAGAAGACACCCGCCAATACAGGAAAGGCACGCTGAACTGCGCATCACCAGGCCCGGGGGTCTTTCCGTTGCGAGGTCGTCACTTCCCGATCTTCAGGATGTGCGTACAGTACTGGTCGACGCTGGTGAAAAAAGCAGATCTCGCCCGTTTCGCCCGGTCTTCATCGCCTTCGATGAAGTCCCGGAGGATGTACTCCAGTACCGTGACGTAGTAATCCCACCCGGACGAGGCCTTCTTCGCCTCCTCAAAACAGAGGTAACTCTCGGTCTTATGGTTGCACATGACCTCGAGCACGGTGTCCAGCATCAGGAGCAGGTGCCGGGGAAACTGCTTCAGGAGCGCGAGCTTCCGGAAACTGGCATAGAATCCCGGCTGTGACCCGAGAATCGCGAGTTTCAGCCCGAAGTAGATCGGCTCATGGTCATCAGGATACTGCTGCATCATCTGCTTGACGACGGCAGCGGCGCTGCTCCCGTTGCGCTGCTCCACATGGGCGTTAAACGCCTCGACCAGGAAGTGCTTATTATCCGGGAACCGCTCCGTGGCCAGGTCAAGGAGGTGCCGGCGGCGTTCGATGTCTCCCTCGTGTCTTGCCCGCACAACCCCGATATGGTAGAGCTCCGGTTCGCTCGGGAACCAGGTGAACGCCAGGTCCAGCATGAACCAGAAGATCAGGTTCAGCCGGGCATCCCTGCGGTCGAAGACCCTGAGTCGGTTGAGCGGGGCGCGTGACCGGGAGAGATTCAGCATCTCCTCACGGGCACGGAGTTCCCCGTCGTTGGGGCGAAGACCCTGCTTCCCGCTGGTTGCCAGGGAGAGAGCGTAGTAACAGTAGGCGATGGCGGCGTTGACCCGCCCGTCATAGTTCCTGTAGCGTGCCAGGTACTCGATCGCCTGATAGTAGTTGCCGGTATCGATCAGTTTGAGGCCCACAGCCACATCGAGGGTTGCCCGCCCTTTTCTCCGCCGCTTGTTCCCCATGGCATGCCGCAGGATCTTCTCGAAGAGTTCTGCCGTAGGGACCGCACGTGTGGTGTTGAGGAGCGTGAAGGTGATTGCATCGATGAAGTCGTCGTAGGACCCATCGTCCAGACCGGGAAACGTCCTATCGAGGGTGGCGGCAACGTGCCCGAAGAAGACCGGCAGGTTCCCTTCCACCTGGTCGATATTCTTTTCGATGTAATCGTTCATGGTAGTCCGGAGCTGCTCAAGCCTCCTGTTCCGGAGCGCTTCGGGCTGCCAGGCATCTTCCATACACTTACAGGTGTTCAGTGGATGTGATAGTTGTTTTTATATGATTCCGGGGTTCAGCCGATCTACGGATATGTCCACGCCCGATTCGCCGTTTGACGCCGACCGCGTCCCTTCCCGGAAATGGCCAACGGCCACCCGGCACAACGGTCGGCTGCGCGAAGAGAATGCTGCACCAGCCATGATAGTCACAACGCTTATCCCGGCTGACCCCAAATCCTCCCGCAGATAGGTGTGGTCGCGTGGGCTACATTGACGAACTAAAACAGATCGGAAGGGATGCCAATCCCTTCTTTACGCTGATGGGTATAGAAGTGGGCGAGTTTCGCAACGGGCGCGCCAGCCTCACCATGGATGTCCGGCCGGATATGCTCAACGGTGCCGGCTGGCTCCAGGGCGGCGTCTACGTGGCGCTCGCAGACGAGGCGATTGCGCTTGCGCTCTACACGCTTCTCGCTGATAACGAGGAGATCGCCACGATCGACGAGCACACAAGTTTCATAAAAGGCGTCAACGCCGGGACGATTGTCGCAACCGGCAGGATCATCCGCAAAGGCCGCCGGGTGGCGTTTGCAGACGGGGAGGTCCGGGATGCGGCGGACGATACACTCCTCACCCGGACGTCGACATCGTTTGCAGTCATACGCCGATAGCACTGTGGTGGAAGCCCGGCAAAACCCCCATCACGCCGGCAGGGAATCTCCCGAAGATGCCGGAACAATACATTCTCAATACTCAGGATCACATATATGAGATAGAGTCTCTGGAACAACCGGAGGGGAACGAGAGCTTGAAGTATATCATTGTAACCGGCGGCGTCATGAGCGGACTCGGGAAGGGCATCACCACCGCGTCCATCGGCCGCCTCTTAAAAAATCGCGGCTACCAGGTAACGGCGGTGAAGATCGACCCGTACCTGAACATCGATGCCGGCACCATGAACCCCGCCCAGCACGGTGAGGTCTTCGTCCTCTCTGACGGCGGGGAAGTCGACCTCGATCTCGGCAACTACGAACGGTTCCTGAACATCAGTCTCAAATCGATCCACAACATCACGACGGGGAAGGTATATCGGAACGTCATCGAGAAAGAGCGGCGTGGAGATTTCCTCGGCGCGACCGTCCAGATCATCCCCCACATCACCGACGAGATCAGGCACTGCATCGGCCGTGCGGCAGAGGAGAAGATCAACGGCGATAAGGTGGCCGAGATCTGTCTGGTGGAGGTCGGCGGCACGGTCGGCGACATCGAGAGCATGCCGTTCCTTGAGGCGGTCCGCCAGATGCACGGCGAACTCGCTCCACAGGACGTGCTCCTGGTCCACGTCACCCTGGTCCCGGTGGATGCCATGGGCGACCACAAGACCAAACCCACGCAGCACTCGGTCAAGGCGCTCCGGGAACTCGGGCTGCAACCCGACATCATCGTGGGCAGGAGCAGCGAGGTGATCAGCCCGCAGACGAAGAAGAAGATATCCGCCTTCACCGACGTCCCGGTAAAGGCCGTGGTCTCCGCAAAGGACGTCCCCGACATCTACCAGATCCCTGTGGAACTGGAGAAGGAAGGACTTGCTGACGTCGTCTGCAGTTACCTGGCCCTCGAGAACAGGGAGCCGGACACAGTATGGTACCGGGTCGTCTCGCAGGAGTACACGAACCGGGTGACGGTCGCCATCGTCAGCAAGTACGGGATCGAGGACGTCTATATGTCCATCAAGGAGTCGCTCAAGCACGCCGGGAGGGCGCTCTCCACTGAAGTGAACATACGCTGGCTGGATGCGGAGACGTTCGACATCCGCGACCTCGCCGACGTCGACGGCATCCTGGTCCCGGGCGGTTTTGGCAAACGCGGCATCGAAGGCAAGATTCGGGCGATCCGGTACGCGCGCGAGAACCAGAAGCCCTACCTTGGCCTCTGTCTCGGTTTCCAGCTCTCGGTGATCGAGTATGCGCGGCACATCCTTGGCATCAGTGACGCCACCAGCGAAGAGATGGGACCCGGGACGCACGTCATCGCCCTCCTCCCCGAGCAGGAGGAGGTCTCCGGCCTCGGCGGGACGATGCGCCTCGGGAACTGCAACGTCACCCTCAAGGAGGGCACGATGGTGGCCGGCCTCTACGGGAAGACCGGGATCGTGGAGCGGCACCGGCACCGCTACGAGGTGAACCCCAAATTCATCCGCGACCTCGAGGGCGCCGGACTTGTCTTCTCAGGCTCCTGTGGAGAACGGATGGAGGTCTGCGAGCTCACGGACCACCCCTTCTACCTCGCCACACAGTTCCACCCCGAGTTCAAGTCGAGCCCGACGGATCCCTCTCCGCCTTACATCGGCTTTGTCACCGCGTGCAAAAAGAACAAGATATCTTCCCAGACCAGATGAGATGACAGAATGGTAGACGTTGATAAGTTTATCGACCAGGCAGTCCGGCAGATACGCGATACTGCCGGTGAAGATAAGGTCGTGATGGCACTCTCCGGCGGCGTTGACTCTTCGGTCTGCGCGGCGCTCGCAGCCCGGGCCATCGGTGACGCGCTCGTCCCGATATACGTGGATACCGGCCTCATGCGGAAAGGGGAGACCGAACGGATACGGTCCCTCTTTGCCGACACAAACCTCCATGTCGTGGATGCAGGCAATGAGTTCTTCGAGGCGCTCAGGGGTATCACCGATCCCGAAGAGAAGCGCAAAGCCATCGGTGAGAAGTTCATCAGGATCTTCGAGCGGGAGGCGAAGCGCACCGGGGCAACGATGCTCCTGCAGGGTACCATCTACCCTGACCGCATCGAGAGCGAAGGGGGCATCAAGAGTCACCACAACGTGGGAGGCATGCCTCTTGATATCAAGTTCAAAGGCGTCATCGAGCCGCTTGCCGACCTCTATAAGGATGAGGTCCGCGAGGTGGCCGGCGGGCTCGGGCTCCCGGCGGAGATCCAGCACAGGATGCCCTTCCCGGGACCGGGACTTGCCGTCAGGATGCTCGGCGAGGTGACGAGAGAGAAGGTCGCGATCGTGCGTGAAGCAAACGCCATCGTCGAGGAGTGCCTGGTGGAGAAGTTCCGCCCCTGGCAGTGCTTTGCCGCGCTCCTCGGCCTCGGGACCGGGGTGAAAGGAGACGTCCGGCTCCATGGCTGGATCGTTGCAGTCCGGGCCATTCAGTCCAGGGACGGCATGACCGCCGAACCCCTGCTCCTCCCCTATGATACTCTCACTGAGATGACATCCCGTATAACCGCCGAGATCCCCGGCGTCGCCCGGGTGGTCTACGACGTCACCCCGAAACCGCCGGCGACGGTCGAGTATGAGTGAGGAAGACATGACAGAAGATTCACGGGTGCTTGATGCACGTTACTATATGCCCGCGTTCGGCAGGACGATGAAGGTCGTCCGCGGTGCGGGGTCGCGCGTCTGGGACGACCAGGGACGGGAGTACATCGACTGTGTGGCCGGGATCGCGGTCTGCAGCACCGGCCACTGCCACCCGGCAGTGGTAGGGGCGATCTGCGACCAGGCCCACCGGCTGATCCATTGCTCGAACCTCTATTACGTCCCGAACCAGGCGGAACTGGCAGAGAAACTCGTTGAGATCGCCGGGCCGGGAAAGGCGTTCCTCTCGAACTCCGGCGCCGAGGCAAATGAGGGCGCAATAAAACTCGCCCGCGTCAGGACCGGGCGGAAAAAGTTTGTTGCGTTCACCCACGGGTTCCACGGCAGGACCTGCGGGTCGCTCGCCGTCACCCATAAGCCCGCCATCAGGGAACCGTTCGAGCCGCTCTCGCCCGCCTGCACCTTCGTGGACTACGGCGACCTGGACGCCCTCGCGGCGGCCGTCGATAAGGATACCGCCGGAGTCTTCGTCGAGCCGATCCAGGGCGAAGCCGGCGTTCTGATCCCGCCCGACGACTTCTTCCGGGGCATCCGGGAGATCTGCGACGATGCCGGCGCACTGATGATCGTCGATGAGGTGCAGACCGGTATGGGCCGGACCGGGAAGTGGCTTGCCATCCAGCACACCGGCGTTGCCCCCGACATCGTCACGCTTGCAAAGGGGCTTGCGAGCGGATTTCCCATCGGAGCGCTCGTCGCCCGTGAGGGGCTCGAGTTCGGGCGGAGCGAGCACGGCAGCACCTTTGCCGGAGGACCGCTCGCCTGCGCGGCGGCACTCGCCACCATCGGCGTCATCGAGGGGATTCTCCCCAGTGTCGCAGCGAAGGGCGAGCGGTTCATGACGGGCCTCGCCGCCCACAACCCCCGGGGCCGCGGCCTGATGATCGGCATATCGGTCGGTGACCGGTGCCCTGAGGTGCAGCGTATCTGCGCCGAGAACGGCGTGCTCGTCAACTGTGCCGCTGACGGGAACCTCCGGCTCATCCCGCCGCTCGTGATCACGGATGCGGAGATCGATACGGCTGTCGGTGTCATCAATGCGGCGCTTGGTTAGAGCGTGCTTCTCGGGCTCGGAGGGTTACTCCTACGCAAAGTCGGCGGAGGACGTCGCGCGGGAGCATGGCATCGACCGTGTGGCACGCCTTGCAAGCAACGAGAACCCCCGCCCGCCGTCGCCCGCCGCCGTTGAAGCGGCAGCGGTGGCCCTCCAGGCCGCAAACCGCTACCCGGACACACGGGCGGCGCCCCTCATCGATGCGCTCCGCCGCTACCACGGTGACTACCGGTTCGTCACCGGTGTGGGCATGGACGGCGTCATCGAGACGGTGATCCGGACAGTCGTCGAGCCCGGGGAAGCGGTGGTCGTCTCGACCCCCACCTTCTCTTTCTACGGGCTCGCGGCCGCGGCGCACGGCGCCAGGGTCATAAACGTCCCCCGCCGGGAGGACTTCTCGGTCGATCCGGAGGTCTTTATCGAAGCCTGCCGGGGGGCAAAACTCGCCTTCCTCTGCTCCCCGAACAACCCGACGGGAAACTCGGTCCTGCCGGAGATGGTCGAAGAGATCCTCGAGGAGATGGAAGGGCTGCTCTTCCTCGACAACGCCTACATCGACTTTGCGGATATAGACTACCGGCCTCTCATGCGGCGGCACGAGAACCTGGTCCTCGGGCGGACGATGTCGAAGATATTCGCCCTCGCCGGGCTCCGGGTCGGCTACGCCTTTGTCCCGGAGTGGCTGGAACCGTTCTACCACCGGGCGGCGACACCGTTTGCGTTAAGCTCGGTCTCCGCGGCGGCGGCCGTCGGGGCTCTCGCCGACACTGACCGGGTGCGCGAGACCTGCGACCACGTCAAGCAGTGGAGGCAGCGGTTCCTCGACGAGGTACCGTTCCGGACATACCCCTCGGACGCAAACTTTGTCATGATCGACGTCGCTCCAAGAACAGGCGACGAGGTGGTGGAGCGCCTCGCGGCGAGAGGTGTCCTTGTTCGGTCCTGCACCAGTTTCCCGGGGCTCGGCAACCGCTACATCAGAGTCAGCATCGGTGAAGACTGGGAGAACGTTCGATTCCTCGAGGCGGCGAAGAACCTATGATGACAGGCGTCACCGGCACGCCGGGAACCGGAAAGACATCCATCGCGGCCGAACTGGCGCAACGAGGTCACCGGGTCGTCAGACTGACCGATACGGTGAAGCCCTACATCATCGAGGAGGACCACTGCCGCGAGACCCTGGTGGTGGATGTCGACCGGTGGGCAGCTGAGTTCAAACCGGTCGACGGGATCGTCGAAGGCCACCTCGCGCACCTTCTCTCCTGCGACCGGGTGGTGGTGCTCCGGTGCCGTCCCGACGTCCTGCGAGAGCGTCTTGCCCCGAGGGACTACCCCTCCGAGAAGGTCGCAGAGAACGTCGAGGCGGAAGCGCTCGACGTCATACTGATCGAGACGCTCGAAGGCCACCCGGACGAACACGTACTGGAACTGGATACGACTCATCTCAACGTCGGAGAGTGTGCGGACCGGATCGAACGGTTCATACGGGGAGAACTGCCCGCATCCTGCGGGTCCATCGACTGGACCGATTATCTGGAGCTCGGCACATGACGCTGGACCAGTTCCGGCCGCATGTGCAGGGCATTGTTCAGCCCGTGGTAGATCTGGCGAGGAAGATCGGGATCACCCCGAACGGACTCTCCCTTGCGTCATTTCTCGTATCTATCCTTGCGGGTATCGCATTCTATGCCGGGGGAGTCGCGCTCGGCGTCGTCATGGTCGCCTTCAACGCTGTCTTCGACGCGCTTGACGGAGCGCTCGCCCGGGACATGGGAATCGCGGGCCTCCGCGGGGACTTCCTGGACCACGTCATCGACCGCTACGCCGACATATTCATCATCACCGGCATCTTCGCAGGCGGCGCCGCATCCTGGCCGATCGGCGTCTTCGCCCTGACCGGGGTCCTGATGTCCTCATACCTCGGCACCCAGGCACAGGCTGTCGGGGTCGGCAGGTTCTACGGGGGCCTCCTCGGTCGGGCGGATCGCCTGGTGCTGATCATCATAGCCGGCACGCTCACGGTGCTGATCCCGGGAGAGATCTACGGTCTGAACTACCTCGGGTGGCTCCTCGTCATATTCGGCATTCTCGGGCACTACACCGCCTTCCAGCGGTTTGTCCACGTCTGGCAGCGGATAGAAAAAGAGTAGGCGCCCTCACGGGTTGAGGGCATAGATGCCGTAGGTGAGGTAGGCCGCAAAACTCACCCAGATGAAGTAAGGCACGAGCAGCGCCGCTGCAGGCACCGATACACGGTAGGAGGCGCCGATCGTCATGAGGATTGCAACCCAGAGGAGCACGATCTCCAGAAGGGCGAAGAACGGTGCCTGCAGCCCGAAGAAGAGATACGACCAGAGGACGTTCAAGGCCAGCTGGACGGCAAAGATCGCCATAGCGACCTGCACGTTCTTCTGCCCCCACCCCTTGCTCCAGACGATATAGAGCGCGATGCCCATGAGGATGAAGAGCATCGTCCAGACCGGGCCAAAGACCCATGCCGGAGGGTTCAGGGCGGGTTTTGCAAGAGCGGCGTACCAGGTGGGTATGGCCGGCGTTGTGAAGACCGACCCGATCAGCCCTGCAAGGAGGCAGACCGCGATCGACACAGAGAATTGGATAACCCGGATATAAGCAGATGCCACGACGCTAAGTGGTAAATCCTGACCTTTAAACCTTTTGATCTCGGTGGAGAGTGTTAGCCCCGGACCTGACACAAAGCCAACGGCATACCGCTCCCGCCCGGGCAGGAGGGATTCTCTGGGTGAGGAAACCTGGGCATGTTCACCACAAGCGGCAGGAGGCCCCGTCCTTCAGGGCGGGGTAGTTCACTCGCACTCTTCCCTGGCCGGATGCTCTTCGTCCTCGTCGTCGTCGCTCCCGGAAGGGAGAACCTCGCGGAGGGTAAACCTGAACGCCGCACCGAGATCCGGCCGCCCTTCAACCCGGTCTTCCACCCGGATGGTACCCCCGTAGCGCTTGACGAGAGTGCGGACAATGAAGAGCCCGAGCCCGTCGCCGCACCCCCCGACCCATCCCCGCTCGAACCGGTGGAATATAGACTCCTTCATGGAGTCGGGTATGCCCGGCCCGGTATCCTCAACAGAGACCAGCACGCTCTCGCCGTCATAATCCTCCACCCGGATGGCGATCCTGACACCCGGACCGCCGAACTTGACGGCGTTCCTTATGAGGTTCGAGAAGACCTCGGAGAGGAGATCATCCGCCCAGACCTGGCAGGGAGTATCCCCGAACTCAATCGCAACATCCGGGAAGGCGGTGACCCCCTCCCTGATGACGACTTCAAGGTCGACCGGCCCGACGTCAGGCGAATCGTGGTGGATGCGGCGAATCGTTGTGACGTTGCCGATTATCTCGGCGCTCTTACGGACGCTGCTCCGGATCTTCTTCGCATAGAGCGCGGCCTCCCCCCCCAGCATCTCGATGAGGAGATCAGCGTAGAGGCTCGAGACGTTCTCGGCATTCTTGATGTCATGCGTCATGATGTCCAGGTAGAGGTTCGCCTCCCGGTTCGCCGCTTCCAGTTTTTTGTGCAGCATGCCCTTGAGGATACCTGACCCGATCTCCTTTCCTATCGTCTCAAGGAGCGTCCTCTCTTCGCGGGAGAAGGATTTTTTTGTCCTGCTGCCGGCGTATACCGCCCCGACGACGACCGATTCGGCAATGAGGGGGACACACGCGAGCGCCGAGACATCGATCTCCTGGAGTATGCTTGCCTCGATGGAGTTGAGGTCAGGCTGTCGTTCTATGTAGCGGGGCTGGCCGGCGATGAAGATGAAGTTGAACGGCCAGTGATGGACCTTGATCACACGGCTCCGGGGCATACACGATTGCGGCACCCCCTTCTGGTACTGCAGCAGGGCTCGTTTTCGCTCGGCATCAAGCATGTAGACGATGCCGACGTGAAACCCCATCAACTCGAGCGTCTTCTCAAGCGACTCCTCCAGGAGTTCGGCAAGAGAGAGGGAGGTTGCCGAGACGCTGATCACCTGGTTGAGAACCATGAGCTGCTCATTTCGGATACGGAGTTCCTCTTCGGCCCTTTTCCGTTCAGTGATATCCATCACGCCGGCAATCGAGCCCCGGAACTCGCCGGTATCACCTACGAACGGGGAGACGATCAGCAGTGTGGTGATGAAGTCGCCTTCCTTCCGGATGAACTCGCACTCGTACTGTTCCCGGGTTCCGTCTCTCCGGCGGTTCAGGCGGCCCTGCATCACGGCGCTGCAGGATGGGGAGAGGAAAGAGCAAAACGGTCTTCCAATCATCTCTTCCGGGGCATAGCCGAGCATCTCCGCCATCCGGGGGTTGACGAACGACGTGCAGGCCTCCGGGTCGATCACCCATATCCCCTCGCTGAGGCTCTCCACGACAAGCCGGTATTTCTGTTCGCTCTGTGTGAGTGCTTCTTCCGCCTGCTTCCGGTCGGTGATATCCAGCACACCGGCAAGACATCCTCCAAAGGCGCCGGAAGCATCGGTGATCGGCGACGTGACCACGAGCGCGTGGACGCGTCTTTCGTCGTTGCGGAGGAAGTCTAGTTCGAACTCCTGCCTCCGGTCGGTCTGTCGGCAGAACGGATTTTTTCCGCCCGGGGAGGTTCCGGCAATGAATCCGGCTATCGGCAGCCCGATCAGGCACGCAGCAGGAGAACCGAGGATCTCCTCCATACGCGGGTTTACGAAGGTGATGAGGCCAGCCTCATCCACAGCGAGGACACCTTCGTTGAGGTTCTCGACCAGCCTCCGGTACATCGCCTCCGAGTGCCGGAGCGCGACCTCCACCCGCGTCCGCTCCACCGCGTAGCTGACAGCCCGACAGAGCAACTCTGCATCCGTCTTCTCTTTGACCAGGTAATCCTGCGCACCGCGCTGCATCGCACGGAGTGCGGCACGGTCGTCTCCCACGGCGGTGAGCACGATGATCGGGATGTCGGGTGCTGCCCGGCGCAGGTGGTCGACGATCGCCGTCTTCCCGCCATCCAAGAGATCGAGGAGCACCACATCGATTCCGCTCTTCAATATCGCGACGGATTCGTTATCGGGGCCTTCACAGTGCCTTAAATCGATCTCACGTTCTTCAAGCATCTCCCGGATACTCCGGACGTCGCCAGGGCTTCCCCCTATCAGCAACACGCTCAACGGTTCGCTCATGGTCTCACTCGTATCCAGGGTCCGATACCCGTCCGTATCTACGTAAACTCAGGTGTCCCGGCCCGGGACGGTTTGTTCCCCGCTGCGGGGTTGCTCGCCGCTCCACCTGTACAGGCATGGTCGCACACGGCCGGATTCTCACTACTGTAGTACCGCCCTCGGGGAATTTATACCTCATTCTTCGCGTGCGCCCATCGCGCGGGTCCGGGGCCGTCCACCACGTTCCGGGAACTCTGTAGCGATGAGGTGCCCTGTAAGTAGAGATAATGACGGCAACAGTTATCCTGGAATGGGCATTGGCTTAATCTGCCACGGATTAGCCGATAAAAAAACGCAATATTTATCCTTAAATGAGACGTTCAATCGTAAATGTTTAGTTTTCATAAATACATTTCTCTGACGACGCTTTGCCTGGTTATTCCTGCTCTCCTGCTGCTTGTCGGCACCGCAACCGCTGCCGCGCCGACAGCGGCCTTCAGCGGCACCCCGACCTCCGGGGCCGCACCCCTGACGGTATCCTTCACCGACCTATCGGCCGGCAGCCCGACGGGGTGGGCATGGTTCTTCGGCGACGAGGCGTACACTGGAGCCTGGACAGTACAGAATGCAAGTTCCGGGTGGACGGGAAGAAACTGGCACAGCAGCGTTGCGCTGCCGGGCGGCAGCGTCCTCTTGATGGGTGGAGCGGACCTCACCGGATACCAGAACGACACGTGGCGGTCGGACGATAACGGCAGAACGTGGACGCTCGTAAACGCAAGTTCCGGGTGGGCGGCACGAGCCGATCACGCCAGCGTCGCGTTGCCGGACGGAAGCATCCTCGTGATGGGCGGTTGTGATGCCGACTACATGCTTTTGAACGACACATGGAAGTCGACCGACAACGGCATGACATGGACACGATTACCCGATGCCGGGTGGTCGGCACGGTTCGGTTCCACGGCGGTCACGCTACCCGACAGAAGCATCATACTCATGGGTGGTAAGGACAGCGTGGGGTATAGAAACGATGTTTGGCGGTCGGACGATAGTGGCGCAACCTGGACGCTGGTGAGCAAGAGCCCTGGTTGGTCAGCAAGAGCCTGGCACACCAGTGTCGTGAAGCCAGACGGCAGTATCCTCATGATGGGTGGTGATGACGGCAGTAACAGGATGAATGATGTGTGGCGATCGGATAATAGCGGCGCGACATGGACGCAGTTACCCGGTGCCGGGTGGGCGGGAAGAGCCTACCACACCAGTGTCACGATGCCGGACGGCAGTATCCTTGTGATGGGCGGTATGGGTGCAACTGACCACAGGAACGACGTGTGGCGGTCGGATGATAACGGCATTACGTGGATGCAGTTACCCGATGCCGGGTGGTCGGAACGGCAGAACCCCACGGCGGTTGCGCTACCCGACGGGAGTGTCATAGTCATGGGCGGTTGTATCAGCAGATTCAATTGGAACGACACCTGGCGGTTCCAGCCCGCCGGATCGACGGAAGAGAACCCCACGCACACCTACACCGCTCCGGGAACCTACTCGGTGGCGTTGCAGGTGTTCAACGACAACGGCTACAATGCCACGCGGATGATCGATTACATCACGGTCACGCCCTCGGCTCCGGCAACAGCCTTCAGCGGCACCCCGACCTCCGGGACCGCACCCCTGACCGTGACCTTCACCGACCGGTCGGCCGGCAGCCCGACCGGCTGGGCGTGGTTCTTCGGCGACGAGGCGTATACCGGAGCCTGGACAGAGCAGAACGCGAGTTCCGGGTGGTCGGGAAGATTCGGTCACACCAGCGTCGCGACACTGGACGGCAGTATTCTCTTGATGGGCGGCTGCGACGATACCTACACCCGGTCAAACGACATGTGGCGGTCGAACGATAGCGGGAGGACGTGGACGCAGTTACCCGGCGCCGGCTGGACGGTAAGATTCGGTCACAGCAGCGTTGCGCTGCCGGACGGCAGCGTCCTCTTGATGGGTGGAGCGGACCTCACCGGATACCAGAACGACACGTGGCGGTCGGACGATAACGGCAGAACGTGGACGCTCGTAAACGCAAGTTCCGGGTGGGCGGCACGAGCCGATCACGCCAGCGTCGCGTTGCCGGACGGAAGCATCCTCGTGATGGGCGGTTGTGATGCCGACTACATGCTTTTGAACGACACATGGAAGTCGATTGATAAGGGGAGGACGTGGACGCTCGTAAACGAGAGTCCCGGGTGGGCGGCACGAATCTATCACACCAGCGTCGCGATGTCGGATGGCAGCATCCTCGTGCTGGGCGGTACAGACATCATGACCGCCTTCAACGACACCTGGCACTCGGACGACGGCGGCAGGACGTGGACGCGATTGCCCGATGCCGGGTGGACGGAACGATACCTGCACGCCGCCGTCGCGATGCCGGATGATAGCATCCTCGTGCTGGGTGGTATAGACGGCATGGCCGCCCTCAACGACACCTGGCGCTCGGACGACAACGGCAGGACGTGGACACGGTTGCCTGATGCCGGGTGGACAGGGCGACACGGCGTTACGGCGGTCGCGATGCCGGACGGGAGCATCGCACTCATGGGCGGTAGCGATGACGAAACCCTCGGGAACGACACCTGGCGGCTCCAGCCGGCAGGCTCGACAGAGCAGAACCCTACACACATCTATACGGCCCCGGGCACCTACCCGGTAACACTGCAGACGTCCAACGCCACCGGTTGTGACAGCACGCGGACGACCGGGTATATCACTGTTCGGCCATGGAACGATGGCGGGGGGGACAGCCCGGCGGTTATCCCCGTACAGCTCCTCACCACCAACGACGTGAACGTGGGCGGAAACTCCGCCGTGGCCCGGGTCAACGTCACCGGCACCGGGATCGGCGGGTTGATCGTCACCGGGACGGTGCGATCCTCGCCACCCGCCGAGGTTCCCCCGGCGCCGGGCAGCGCCTACCAGTACATCGACCTCGTGCCGGCCCGGTTCGGGAAGATCACCGGGGCGACAATCACGTTCACCGTCCCGGTCTTGTGGCTGGAGGAGCACGGCTTCTCCCCTGAAGAGATCGTGCTCTACCACTACAACGGCACCGCGTGGGAAGCTCTCCCGACCGTGGTCGAGAGCACCGCCGGGGCGACGGTCACCTTCACGGCAACCAGCCCCGGGTTCTCCCTTTTTGCGATCACCGGGATCAAGCAGGCCGGTGAAGTGACGACACCGACAGCGGCACAGACCACCGCGCGGGCGGTCGCTGAGCCCACCCCGGAGGAGACCACGGCCGCACCGGCCGGCGAACCGGTGCCGGAATTCCCGTACGGGACAGTCGCGGTCGTCGTCGGGGTTGTTCTGGTGCTCGCCGCCGGAGGCTACCTGATCCGGAGTTGGTGGCGGTACCGGCAGAATCCAGCGCTCTTCCGGGACTACGACTGACTCCGCGATCGATGAGATGAGACAGGGTCCCCACCATTTTTCGCAGGGGATTCTCAAGAGTCTCTATTATATAATATACTATTTTTATGGGAAGGAAAACCGAATCAATGGCATGAGAATCTCGTCCACCTCATTCCTGTGTCTGTGCGTCCTCGGTCTGCTCCTTATGGCCGCCGGATGCACGCAGAGCCAGCCCGACACGGCCGCTTCAACGCCGGGAAGCCCCGAACCCGGGAACTACACCTCGAACGAGACGCTCGTCGCCTTTGTCGAGAGCGCGGTTGCCTATGCACACGCAAACGGCAAAGAAAAGGCCCTTGCCGAGTTTTCCGACCCGAACGGAACGTTTGTCCAGGGCGAACTCTACATCTACGCCTACGACTTCAACAACGTCGCCCTCGCCCACCCGTTTGACCCCGATAAGATCAGCGTGAGCCGGATGGACGAACTCGACGCGTTCGGCAACCCCTACACCCGGCAGTTCATCGACGCGGCGAAGAACGGATTCGGATTCGTCCGGTTCTATTACATCAACCCCGCGCACAACCGAACGGTCGAGTCGAAACTGGGATACGTGGTGAAGGTGGACGAGGACTGGTGGCTTGGCTCCGGAACCTACACGGGGCCGGCACCCACCCCCGTGCATACGAGCCCCGCGACCATCCCCGATCTCACCGGCAACTGGACTGCATCCATGGCAGGATATGAAGAGAGCATGGGATTCTCTGACTATCCCACCGTCACGATGACGATGACGATGACGATCTCCGATCAGCATGACCGGATCGTCTCCGGCTATACCGTATTTACTACCGCGAACGGCACGGAGACGCGGACGCCGATCGCCGGCGTTATCGGGCGTGACGGCAGGACCCTCGCCACCGCCGAGCAGGACGGCGGGTACTGCTTCGGCGAGATCGTAGGGCCAGACGAGATCCAGCTGACCTACCTGCAGGACGGACCGCAGTACGGCGTCGCGATCGACTCGCTGAAGAGAATTTAACGCTGTTTCCCATGCTGGAATCACACATTTTTTCTCTGACACCAGTCCCGAAGTCATGCGGCTGGGGCTCAGACAGTTCCACGATGGCTCAGGGACCGTGATGACCGGGCCTCACGCGAAGCCGCGAAGGGCGCGAAGAATGTATGGTTGTTAGGGTCCACCCTGTTTCAATCCTTGTTGTCCTGGATCAGCCTCTTCGACGGCAGAACCATTCGCTGAAGATATGCGTGATTTGATGTTTCAATCCTTGTTGTCCTGGATCAGCCTCTTCGACGAGAGCCGGAAAAACCGATCCGACCTACGCGGCAGGTTTCAATCCTTGTTGTCCTGGATCAGCCTCTTCGACAAACGGTTTGGCCGCGCAACTCGCTCGCGGCGAGGCTTGTTTCAATCCTTGTTGTCCTGGATCAGCCTCTTCGACCCCCGGCACCGTCTCCCCCTCCTACACCGTTGAGTTTCAATCCTTGTTGTCCTGGATCAGCCTCTTCGACGATCCGGATCAGTGCGGTTTAGGGACGGAGACTTAGTTTCAATCCTTGTTGTCCTGGATCAGCCTCTTCGACTGTGTCTGGATTTGATAGTATAGAGGATGTGGTATGTTTCAATCCTTGTTGTCCTGGATCAGCCTCTTCGACTCGTAGTAGATGAAGAGGAAGATATGGAGATGGAAGTTTCAATCCTTGTTGTCCTGGATCAGCCTCTTCGACGGTGAGGATGAAGATTAAACCCTTTTTACTATCAGGGTTTCAATCCTTGTTGTCCTGGATCAGCCTCTTCGACCTCGCCGGTTAGGGGGCTCCTTGCAATGCCCCTTCCAAGTTTCAATCCTTGTTGTCCTGGATCAGCCTCTTCGACATGCAAGATTGTGTCGAATATACTGTTTGATTATATGTTTCAATCCTTGTTGTCCTGGATCAGCCTCTTCGACAAACTCGACGATAACCAATTTAGTAATTTTCCAGTGGTTTCAATCCTTGTTGTCCTGGATCAGCCTCTTCGACCCCTTTGGAGAATCGAATCTCATTACCTGATAGGTTTCAATCCTTGTTGTCCTGGATCAGCCTCTTCGACTTTATATTCCGTATGTATCGGAATTTTCAGCAAAGTTTCAATCCTTGTTGTCCTGGATCAGCCTCTTCGACTATTTTACAATATCCTCTATAATCCACATTAATTGGTTTCAATCCTTGTTGTCCTGGATCAGCCTCTTCGACGCTATGCTGGTTTTGCCCCTACACCTACCCAAAAAGAGTTTCAATCCTTGTTGTCCTGGATCAGCCTCTTCGACACAGGGTTTGGCACGGCAGGGTCCGGCGATGTATGGGTTTCAATCCTTGTTGTCCAGGATCAGCCTCTTCGACGGAAATAGCAGACACATTAGTGTATCACCGTTTTAGTTTCAATCCTTGTTGTCCTGGATCAGCCTCTTCGACTTGATGTGAGTTGGTTTTAATTCTCTTTTACTTTTCAGTTTCAATCCTTGTTGTCCTGGATCAGCCTCTTCGACTTCGTTCTAACATACACGTTAGTTTTACCAACTTCAAGTTTCAATCCTTGTTGTCCTGGATCAGCCTCTTCGACAAAGGTCTACGTCCGAACCCCCGGCGATCTTGCTGTCAGTTTCAATCCTTGTTGTCCTGGATCAGCCTCTTCGACAAAGGTCTACGTCCGAACCCCCGGCGATCTTGCTGTCAGTTTCAATCCTTGTTGTCCTGGATCAGCCTCTTCGACAAGATTTTTTATCGGTTATACTGAATCAGAGAACTTGTTTCAATCCTTGTTGTCCTGGATCAGCCTCTTCGACCATTTGCAACCTCATTATTGAATATTAATGGACCATGTTTCAATCCTTGTTGTCCTGGATCAGCCTCTTCGACGGCCGCCGCCGATCCCTATCCAGGGAGGCGGCTCAGGTTTCAATCCTTGTTGTCCTGGATCAGCCTCTTCGACGGGGCGATGAGGAGCCCCGCGAGCAGCAGGAAGAGTTTCAATCCTTGTTGTCCTGGATCAGCCTCTTCGACCTTTGCAAGTTTTATATAATTATCTTGTATTTTACTGTTTCAATCCTTGTTGTCCTGGATCAGCCTCTTCGACTATCACGTGCACTACTCCCCTATAGGCTTGTTACAAGTTTCAATCCTTGTTGTCCTGGATCAGCCTCTTCGACGCAAGAACCCGATCACAAACCCCATGACTACCATCTGTTTCAATCCTTGTTGTCCTGGATCAGCCTCTTCGACAAACATGATGCAATTTTGAAGCGTTTGAGGGATTATGTTTCAATCCTTGTTGTCCTGGATCAGCCTCTTCGACAGCGTGCCGGAAACCAGAACAATTATTACACGTAGTTTCAATCCTTGTTGTCCTGGATCAGCCTCTTCGACTTGATGTTGTTACGAATGTGTTGATTGGTGTTACTCCAGTTTCAATCCTTGTTGTCCTGGATCAGCCTCTTCGACCTTTATAGGCGTTTATTCCATCTTCAACGCCTTTTAGAGTTTCAATCCTTGTTGTCCTGGATCAGCCTCTTCGACTATTTTTATACCGCGCGGTTATCGCTTCTTTCGATGTTTCAATCCTTGTTGTCCTGGATCAGCCTCTTCGACAATTATGATGAAGAACAGGTTGTAATTGAACTTGTGTTTCAATCCTTGTTGTCCTGGATCAGCCTCTTCGACGCCGGATAGCGGATCTCCTCCCTCCATACCTGATCGGTTTCAATCCTTGTTGTCCTGGATCAGCCTCTTCGACTCCCGGCACTGCGATAACAAACTATCTTCTTTTATGTTTCAATCCTTGTTGTCCTGGATCAGCCTCTTCGACCCTCTTACTCTGCATACTATGTAAGAAATGTATATAGTTTCAATCCTTGTTGTCCTGGATCAGCCTCTTCGACCACCGGTTCCCGCTGGAGCCCGTGCAGGCGATTGAGTTTCAATCCTTGTTGTCCTGGATCAGCCTCTTCGACTTAACGCGGTTATCGAGTGCCTTTTCTTCATCGTCGAGTTTCAATCCTTGTTGTCCTGGATCAGCCTCTTCGACTTTTTGTTTGTCGTCCCACATAGCATACAATGTAAAAAGTTTCAATCCTTGTTGTCCTGGATCAGCCTCTTCGACCATTCTTTACTTGTTTTTTAATGATTTGCTCCACAAGTTTCAATCCTTGTTGTCCTGGATCAGCCTCTTCGACCTTGAGCAGGGCGCGATACAGCACCTCCGGGTCTTGGGTTTCAATCCTTGTTGTCCTGGATCAGCCTCTTCGACTCTGGATTTGGGTTTGTGGTATCAATTTTAACACCAGTTTCAATCCTTGTTGTCCTGGATCAGCCTCTTCGACCGTCAGCGCCTGAGAGGGCGCGACCTTCTCCCAGAGTTTCAATCCTTGTTGTCCTGGATCAGCCTCTTCGACAACCTCATCCTTCTTGCTCCTGCATCAGTCTTCGGGTTTCAATCCTTGTTGTCCTGGATCAGCCTCTTCGACAAGAATCTGACCGCATTACCCTAGCACCAGAGGAGAGTTTCAATCCTTGTTGTCCTGGATCAGCCTCTTCGACGTTTGATCTGGGACGCCTCAAGATCCACAAGGGCGGTTTCAATCCTTGTTGTCCTGGATCAGCCTCTTCGACTTGCCCGGTGTATCCATCTCTTTGACCTTGACTCTGATAAGTTTCAATCCTTGTTGTCCTGGATCAGCCTCTTCGACGATCATCTCGTTATGCACAGAAAGTATAGGCTTTCAGTTTCAATCCTTGTTGTCCTGGATCAGCCTCTTCGACCGCGACAGGAGCATTCGGATAGACAAACCAGTGAGGTTTCAATCCTTGTTGTCCTGGATCAGCCTCTTCGACGCCGTTGTCGGTTTGGTTCCAGCAGCATTGTAGATGGTTTCAATCCTTGTTGTCCTGGATCAGCCTCTTCGACCAGCAACCAACCCATTAATTTCTTCACTATTTGTAGTTTCAATCCTTGTTGTCCAGGATCAGCCTCTTCGACGGTGATGCACCACAGTTATAATATTGCGGTGAAAGTTTCAATCCTTGTTGTCCTGGATCAGCCTCTTCGACCGATTGTTGCCGTGCGACCCGGGATAACCTCCTTGTAGTGTTTCAATCCTTGTTGTCCTGGATCAGCCTCTTCGACATGCATAGTATGTATTGGAGCTATAACATGACTATAAGTTTCAATCCTTGTTGTCCTGGATCAGCCTCTTCGACCGGTAGTGTGGGGAATCGTCAAAGACAGAGTATAGGGTTTCAATCCTTGTTGTCCTGGATCAGCCTCTTCGACGATTTGCGCTCAATTACAATCTTCTTCTCACCATCAAGTTTCAATCCTTGTTGTCCTGGATCAGCCTCTTCGACCCCATTTGAATGTTCCATTACGGATTAATTCAAAGGGTTTCAATCCTTGTTGTCCTGGATCAGCCTCTTCGACATAGTAGGATTATTTCCTACACTTGCCTCTCCAGGTTTCAATCCTTGTTGTCCTGGATCAGCCTCTTCGACTTCCCATACTTCTACAATTTCCCAATCTTCTTTGAGTTTCAATCCTTGTTGTCCTGGATCAGCCTCTTCGACAGTCATGATCCTATACCCTTCTGGAGTTTTTGCAAGTTTCAATCCTTGTTGTCCTGGATCAGCCTCTTCGACGAGCCGACCGCCTGACCGGCCACTCTGGCCTTTTGTTTCAATCCTTGTTGTCCTGGATCAGCCTCTTCGACGAAAGACGCCGACGTGGCGTGGAGCGCCGTAAAGGGTTTCAATCCTTGTTGTCCTGGATCAGCCTCTTCGACCTTTTGGTAGTTTAATCTTCAATGCACCATTTTTAGTTTCAATCCTTGTTGTCCTGGATCAGCCTCTTCGACGATACACTTGTCTTGCACATATGCGTGGTGATATGTTTCAATCCTTGTTGTCCTGGATCAGCCTCTTCGACCCTCCTCAAGATCAAGACGCGGAAGACCCGGACAGGTTTCAATCCTTGTTGTCCTGGATCAGCCTCTTCGACACTCGATAATTTCATCGTCCTTTTCTGCTATAATTTGTTTCAATCCTTGTTGTCCTGGATCAGCCTCTTCGACTAGATGATAGATATGCGAATAGATAATATCATCAGGGTTTCAATCCTTGTTGTCCTGGATCAGCCTCTTCGACATAGCACTTTCATTATCCAGAAATACCGTATAGAGGTTTCAATCCTTGTTGTCCTGGATCAGCCTCTTCGACGCTACTTGCATGAGATCAAAAAGACTTCCGTGTTTGGTTTCAATCCTTGTTGTCCTGGATCAGCCTCTTCGACAGTGATGGGGTTAAAATGAGTCACCTACATACCTCTTGTTTCAATCCTTGTTGTCCTGGATCAGCCTCTTCGACAGATTTGATCCGACGTCTAAAACGATGGAGCGATGTTTCAATCCTTGTTGTCCTGGATCAGCCTCTTCGACAGAAGGCGCTTGATGAAGCACTTTACGCAGAACGTGGTTTCAATCCTTGTTGTCCTGGATCAGCCTCTTCGACTGCGCGGACCCCCGGCGTCTTCCAGGTGATTTCTTCGGTGTTTCAATCCTTGTTGTCCTGGATCAGCCTCTTCGACAGGGGGCAATTTTGGCCCTTTTGCCGGAATACCCATTCTGGTTCCCCGAATAATAAAGGTGTTCCGCACATCCCCCTCATATCGGACCCTTCATAAAGATCTCCGTTCTTTATATCAGCGAACCCCTGGCACTTAAAGATCGAGCATCCCGCCTCCCCCGTCCTCTTGCGCAGGATGAAATCCAAGTTCCAGGTCATACAGAAGTCCTTGGTCGATCTCTTCTGACGATATATAGCCCATCCCGATCCCCTCATCATACCCAACCGCATCCCTGAACTTTGAGGGGACGGCAATCACATAGTCATAAAACCCCTTCCGTATCGCAAGAAACGCATTTCTCCTCGTGCTTCGGTCTTTGATCTGCCTGACGGCACGGAACCGGTTCCAGAGATCCTCGGCCCGCTCGTCCAGGGCGACGAAGACGCTGCACTTCGGATAGCCCGTATCGATCAGGTTAAATCCGCTGTCAAGATCCTCAAATTCAAGGAGGGTGTAATGTTCCAGCAACTTCTTTGAGAAATCGTCGCTTTTTGCGTCGCTGACAGCTGCATAATACTCTTCGATGGTCGTAACAAACTCGGCCTCGGTTAAGATCACCTTACCCTCAAGGACATCCCGGGTCTTCTGGAGCAGCACCTCGCTTTCCCTGTAGATATACCGGGAATAAGGCACCCCGCGCTCATCCACGACCTCAAAAAGGTGCATCACCCCCCTCACCTTTCCGAAGTTGCGGTTGCAGCGGCCGGCAACCTGGTTGACCGAGTCCAGCGGTGCAAAGTCCCTGTAGACTACGTCGACATCGATATCCACCCCGGCTTCGATGAGCTGGGTGCTCACGATCACCCTTCGCCACGGATCCAGCTCTTTCTCCTTGATCATCCTGATTCGACTGAGCCGCTCCCGGGGGACGACCCGTGTGGAAAGGTACACGTAGGCAGTTCCGGGCTCGGCCGGCTCGGTGAGAGCCCTGAAAACCTGCTGGGAAGAGGCGACGGTGTTCATCACGATGAGGAAGTCCTTGTCCGGCTGCGCACTGAGATCTTCCCTGACGATCTCGATGAACTCTGTGATCCTCACCGGCTCGCGGTGGACGTAGAGGTCGAGACGGTCAAGAGCATGGAAATACGTCTCCCGTCCCGGCGCGAGTTCCCGGATCTCCTCCCCGGCTTTGAAGATATGCGGCTGGGTCGCCGTCATCAGGATGAAATAGATCCCGTGGTCTTCTGCCAGTCTCGATACAGCCTGCCGGACCAGTTCCCAGTAGCGGTGCGGGAGTGTCTGGACCTCATCGAGGATCACAATCCCGCCCACAACCCTGTGGTACTTCCTGTGCGCCCGGTTCTTGCCCGAGAAGAGCATCGAGAAGAACTGCACAAAGGTGGTGACGATCACCTCGGCGTTCCACCCTTCGATGAGAAACTGGCTATCATCGGGTTCGTATTCGCCCTCCTCCGTCCGGTACGAGAACTCAGTCAGATGGTGATGGGTGAGAAGCACCTCGGACGAGGGGGGTGCGCCGCCGCACCCAAACACCTCCTCAAAGACTTGCGCGTTCTGGTCGATGATCGAGAGGTACGGGAGGCAGTAGATGATCCTGGGGCAAAGCCCCCTCTCCCTCTCGATCCGCTCCCTCAACTTCAGGGCAAACGAGAGACCAGTGAGCGTCTTGCCCGTTCCGGTCGGGAGGTTCAGAGAGAAGATATGCTCGGCAAGATCGAGGCCCCCCACCTGTCCGGTGACCTCTGCATAGATCGCGTTTCGGATCGCGTTGATCCTGCTGTCCACCCGACCAAAATTCTTCCGTTCCCTGTACCGGTCCACCAGGTCTCCTCGCACAGCCCCCAGGTTTCGCGCTACAGTAAGTCCCGATGCACCCTCTTTATCAGCTGAGAGAAGGGCGGAATAACAGAACTGGGCCAGGCCGGCATACCCCGGATCAGGTTTTCTCCGCAGGTGCCTGAAAGTCCGGTTTGCATATCGGAGCGTCACATCCATCTCCTCTCGCCAGTTCTGGAAAAACCCGGCAACCGTTGCGGCGTCGACCAGGCCACTGTAAGCCTCAAGTGTCAGGTCGAGATCCATCGAGGCGATCTGTCGGGAGAAAACCTCCTCATCATCCCTGAGTAACTCAATATCCTCCAGACTGTTGTGAAGGTCGCCATGATGCCGCCTGACCGCCTCATAAGCAATATAGGGGAGGATATCTCTGAGAGGTGAATCGAGATGAGAGAACCGCGACCGCACCACCGAGGATGCGAACAGTGCGGATATTCCACCGTGGTTACTCTCCGCTCTCTTTTTCGGAGACCTGCCATCCCGGATTGCTTTAATATATTCTTGGAAGTAGGAGGTCGCCTTCCCGAAGTCGTGGCACGCTCCAAGGAGATAACACAACGCTTCGAGATCCTCATTAGAGAGCCCGATCGAGAGAAAAGAGGCCGGCGAATCGGTGCAAATCTGCGCCGCCCCTTCGGCAACATCACGGAGGTGTCGACCGAGCAGGCGGTCAGGGTGGGAGAGGAGAGGATCAAAGGAAGGTGATATGTTCACCATCCTCCAGTTCCCAGTAAAGAGTATTCTCAGCCCTGATGGGGTTGCCATTCCGTTCGAAGATGATCTCAGAGTAATCAGTGACCGTGCGATCGTCGGCCATCTCAACCGGCATGATTTCGGATATATACTGGAGGCCGGGCTCAAAGATTATACTTCCTACCTCGTCGCTACGGACCGCCGTATGGATCTCCACTGCCTCCGAGCGTTTCTTCTCTGCCTCATACTCACCTATGTACATAAAGTTGGCAATATGTTCGGAGAGCCCTAGGCAGGGAGTGTAGACCGAACGATGCGTGGAGAGGAGATCCCGCGCCGTTTCCTGAATATCAGGATCCTCATGGGCAAAATAAACCCTGAAGCGAGGATCCTTAAGAAGTTCGTACTGGATCTGCGTCCGGTTCTTGATCTCGTTCATCATTGGACCGGCTTTTTTCGTATCGATAAGGTTCTCGGAGAACCGAACCTTCTTGACCGGGGCCATCAGCCGTACCCCAATTTGAGCCCTCTTGCGTCTGAAATAGCCCAGATATTCCTCCTTTGGGAGGCCGATGATGGCCCCGATAAGGCCGGTCAGGGCAGTTCTCGACGGAATAGAGAATGTGAGGGGGGAGGTGGTGGTATAGTGTTTCCTGAAGTGGCCGTACTCGCCCCAGACCTCAAACACGAGCACGCGGGTCATGATACTCAGAGGGCCAGCGGCGTGACCTTGATGCCCGCTGCCGTGATCAGTTTCTGGAGCGATTCTTGTTTCTTTCCAGCGACACAGGTAAGCCTCGGGTCCTCTATGAGTTCGACCCGCTGGATCTTCTCTTTGTTGTCGGTGAGTGCGGCAACCAGATCGGTCACATCAAGGCTGAACTCGCTGACATCCCGGATCTCCTCGCCGTCCTTCCCGGACACGAGCTTGATCGTCCCGTTCAGGTCTCCGATATGGTAATTCTTCTCTTTATAGACCACACTCAGGAGGAGGCGGGGCATCTGGCCAATCTTCGACCTGGATATCAAGTTCTTCGTCCCGTTCCACAGGCCGTCATAGAGGAGGGCGACATCGTCGTCAGTGAGCTGCGTGCTCTGTGCGGCGTTCTCATTGACGATTCCGTAGAACCCGATGAGAGAATAGGGAAGGATATACTGCTCGGTGAACGTCCCCTGTTTGCTTGATTTGTCGGAGGGCATCACCGTGGTTCCCTTCACGTATGTCACTTTCACGCGGTGAAGAGAGCGCCCGATCCTGAACTGGACCGGCCCGGTCAAGATGATGCTCTTCCCCTTGATCGCCGCCGTCGCCCCAAAGAGCCGGATATCGACGCACTTCTTGAGAAGTTCGTCGCCGGATGTCACCTTCAGGTCGTCAAGACGCCCTTCCTTGTCAATAAGAGTTCCATCCTCTTTCCGGGTTTCTCGGATAAAAATCTCCCGACCTTTGAAGTCGTGAAGATAATCGCGGACCGTCCGCTTCAATCTGACATCACTGACCAGATTGATCATGGTCTCTTCGTCGATCCTGGGCTTGTTCTCATCGAGGGGGTCGCCGTTGGGGTTGATATCCTTGACGTCGTATAAGAATACAATCTCTCTGCGTTGTGACACAATGCCGCTCATTTCATTCATCTCCGGTTGGTTTTTCCATTTCGGGTAGTTCTTCATCCTTATCTGCCTTGAACAGGTACGCCAGGTTCATGCCGAGGGTGAAGTAGAAACTGATCTCGTCCTTTGACATCCTCCACTCCTCTCCGGCCTGAATCATGTGCTGGGAGATCAACTGCTCCAGATCACGGTAGTAGTTCTTCCCGTATTCCTCCAGTTTGTTCTGGATCTTGGGGAAGAGAACGGTGACACTCCGCCGATCCAGATTCAGACCGTGGAGTTTCGTCCTGAAGGGTGTTGCCTTACGTTCCACATACTGGATATCCAGCAGGAGTTGCGCCAGCGCCCCTTCAAGGAAGACTGCCTTCTTTGCGTCGGAATCAAAGAAGTCAGCATACTGTTCAAAGATCTCACCCGTAATTTCCCGGCTTCTAGAACCGGTTTTTTCTTTTCCAAGTTCTGCAATGGGGGGTTTCATTGTACGCCTCCGGTTATAATTCATAAGGATGCCCAGTTCCTGGAAGTAGCAAAGGAGAGCAAGCCCTCTCAGACATGACTCACGGGTCGGGTAATTCTGCGCGAAGAGTTTCCGGATCTTGCGCATATACGCATAGATCAGAAATTGATAGTCCACCGGCTGTCCGGTAAAGATCTTGTTCACGATCTCGAGGAAGTAGCCATTGAGGCTCTCGTCGACCTCAGCCCTGAAGAAGTGCCTGACCGTTCCGAAATCGAACGAATAGGGTACATCGCCTGTTTTTTTCCCGTTTGTAAAGGCCGGAACCTTAAGATCCGAGATGTAAGGGAGAAGATCCACCTTCTTCTTGGCATCAAAGAGGACCCTGAGCCGGGTAGGAAAGACATCCTCGATATACCGGTCGATCTTGAACTCACCTTTCCCGGCGTGATAAATGAGGATGTTGCAGAGGAAGGTGTTCTCCTGCTGCGAGAGGAGGTCGAGAACCTCGTCCTGTGCCTGATCAAGCAGGCGCATATACTTCCCTGATAGATGGGTTTCGGCCCCGCGCCTGTGAAAATCCTCAATGACATCATAGACCTCAGTGTCGACCCCCGGACGAACCGGTTTCGGAATCAAAAAGTAATCAAAACCCTGGAACCTGAAACTGGCGCACTCTTCAAGATACTTCTTCCCCTCTTCAAGGAGGAGGGCACAGTCCCGGCAGATGGGATTGTTCTTCCAGGCCAGGGACTGGTCGAAACCGCCAGAAACCATCCCTTTCTTGTCCACGGTATAAAATGCATAAGGAGCAACAAATCCATAGACCTCACCTTTTTTCTCCCTGCATATAGAGCAGATCTGATCCTTCGCCCGGGATTCGGTATTGTACTTCGAGTAATACTTATTCAAGGCCTTTTCCCTGAAGAGATTCTGGAAGAGGGGAATGTCTCCAATGTACTCCTTCTTCCCGTTTTGACTGAAGATGACCGTGACAATGGCGTTTCCTTTATCCTTCCGGATTACGTCATTCTTCTCGGTGAGAGCGTTGACGATCTCCTCGGCGTGATCAGTGATGCATTGCCCCAGGGATTCAAGGAGACGGAGATCAGAAGCCGACACAGAGCTGTTGAAATCCTGTTTCAGCCACCCCAGGATCTTGTTGGGGAAAAACTTTCCCGGCTCGGTGAGCCTGCTGGTGAGAGAGAAGTCCGGCCCGTTTGCCCCACCCTTCCGGTACATATAGCGGGCGATCTTATCGTGAGAGTACTCCTCAGAACCTACTCTGACAAACGAGCACAACTCGCCATCCCTTTCGACTTCGATCGTGAAGATGTGGCGGTATGCCGGTGAGCTGGCCGGATCTTCACAGAGGAGTTTCAGGACATCTGCCGGGGCATCCAGTGAGATGCCGCTCTTTTGAGTGGCATATTGTCCAATCTGCCGAATAGAATCAATCATTTCCCTAAAAGGGATATAAACGTATAGTTACGAAATATCTTTCGATCTGCTATTTCTCACAAATATGACGGTAGCAACAGTCGATACAACTCTGTCTCAACCGCGTAGGCCGGGGATAATAACCATACTCGGTTATTTTGAGGATATCTTCCACCACCCCCCTTGCCTCGTCCCTGGCCCCGGGGGAAAAGGGAATTTCTTTAACCAGATTATTGCTCCGCAGATAACAGAGATATCCCCGGCGCGCTGGCACGCCATACCGTTCCTCGATCATTATCCCATAAAGCACTGACTGGATGCGGTGGGTTTTGAAGAGGCGCTCCTTGTACTCGGCAAATTTGTAGTCGAAAGGGACCGCCGTCCCGTCGCCGAGAAAGAGCACCTCGTCGACGATCCCCCGGATAGGGATACGTTCCGATGTCAGGTATACCCTGCGCTCTTTTCTCCGCACGCCGAGGTCGCGGCGGAGGTAGGAAATGTTGCTCGTCTCCCGGGTATGATGGGCCTCCCTCCCAATCATGACCTTGATCCGTTTCTCCTCGTGTTGCGGGACATCAAGGCAGTGGAGGAAATAGATGTATCTCGGACAGAAGAGATACTCCATCACATCAGAGACAGTTAGCGATGCGGGCCCTTCAGATGACCATGACGCCAAGGGTATCCCTCACAAGATCACGGTCAAAGCCCTCTCCGATAAGAGCGATCTTCTGATAGCACTCCTCGCACATAGGGAAGACATAAACCGAATCGCCCTCCTCTATGAGGCCTGCACACTCGATACCAAGGGAATCCCACTCGTTTTTATTGAGATTGCCAAGGAAAGCGCTCTTCTGAACACGGTAAAGCCCATACTTCTTGCAGACCCTGACGACGGCGTTTCTCACCTTGTCTTCGGAGATATCATAAATGACCCAGACGAGCATCAGTCATACCCCCGGACCAACTGGTTTGCCAGAGCATGTGCTTCGGCAAGGATGGTGTTCCGGATCTTCATGTTCTTCCCACGATACGCCACCTCCTCGTCAAAGTGGGCGTTGAGTTCATTCATCAGGAGGGCCTTGCCCTCCTTCGAGAGGCCGACACCTCCCTCAAAGGGCTCAAAGTGCCCCTCGCGCACCTTCCGCTTCGTGAATAGAAAGACCACCGGCTCGTCGATATGAATCCTGAACCCCTCGATAAAGTCGAAGACAAAGGATTTTTTGTTGTAACTGTCTGTGTGGAGGATACCCACGTAGGGATCGAGGCCGGAGAGGATACAGGCCCGTTCCACGATGCTGTACAGAACGCCATAGCCGTAGTTAAGAGTCGCGTTAAAGGGATCTTTTGCAGGGCGGCGGCTTCGCTCTGCGAATCTCCATTCGTCGGGGAGGATATCTGCGATCGCGGAAAAATAGATCCTTGAGGCCATCCCTTCGATGCCAAGGATAGCCTGTCGACAGTGGTTGATGTTGCCGGAGAGGTGCAGGACATCATCTCGGAATGCGCTGATCTCACTAATTGCTTTCTCAAGGGGGATTTCCTGGCCCGGACGTGTCTTTTTGAGTTTTTTGAGCAGGGCGATCTGGTTTCCTGTCTTCTGCACCTCCCACTCTTTGACCAGTTGAAGACCTTTCTCGTCCTCCGCCACCTCCAACTGCCTGCGCCGGATAAGAGTAGTGCTGCCCAGTTTCGGATACCAAACCCTCCCCATGGGGTCGCCGAACTCGTCCAGGAAGACGATGTCGATGTTGTGCTCCAGGGCGCTCTTGATCACATCGGTGGAGAGCATCGCCGCCGTGGCAATCCAGATGCTCTCGACCTTCGTGATCGGCACTTCGGTATTCTTCTCCGGGGTCTTGATCAGGAAACTCTCACCCTTCTTGTGGAGAAGCGAGCCGCGGGTAGTAATGAGGAGATTCATCAGTCATCCCCCGCCGCGGCTCGTTGCCGTCCGGTCGATACACCTTACCGCTCCATAACCACGGGAGACAGATTTGCCGAGGCCAAGAAGGTCCGGGATATCGAAATTCACCAGAAACTCCCCGGTGAACCCGATCATCGGTGTTCCTTTGAGATCACACTGGCATGTTGAGATATTTCGGATATCAAGTTTGATCCTGTCGGGAACATGATACCCGAGGCCCTTCGAGGCCGAGAGGAAGTTGGAGGTGAGGGTCTTTCTGAGGAGTTCAGACCTCTCGTTGCGGTCAAATTCGAGGTATCGGAGATAGTTCTGCTGGTTGAGAGCGATCCACGGGGTAATGAAGCGATACAGATGAAACTTTTCAGACAGTCCGAAATCCTGCTCTTCAACGGTGACGCTCTTCTCATAGATCTGGTAGACCTTTTGCCCGAACCTGATCACGCGAGTTTCCCGGTAGATCTCCTGGAGGACGTCGGCCCCCTCATTGATGCCGATAACAACGGCGGTATCGTCGAGAACGCGGTATTGGACAAGAGGATAGCGATACCGGAGCTGGTTGTGGTCAATGTGCTGGTGGAGGAGCGTGTATTCATTGAAGGCACTTGTCAGATATCCTCTGAGATGGTCAGGCCGGTAAGGCAACTCCTGGTCTGAACGCAGATTCATGTAAAAGAGGCGCAGACGCATGTGGGTAGTTCACCACCAGGCAATATATGACTTCTCTTTTGTAATGGCCCCGGAGTTTCTACCCTCGTTTTTAAGAGAGCAGTCTCTTTGAGGTTCCCTCCACCCCGCCCGGCCTTCGGCCTCCTCCCCCGCCCCCAGGGGCGGGGGCAGTGCGTGGCGATATGCGATGGACGGAACATCCGGAGCAGGAGCACCAGCGATACGTAGTCAGGTGGAAATCCATTCATAGGGGCCATCTGAAAACCATTGATGCACCGTGAACAGGACGATCGAATACATTGTACTGAGTGCTCCGGCAGGTATTGTCAGTCACTCCTAAGGCACGTTCAGAGTGGCCGGTCACAGTCCGCCAGCCTAACTCTAAAAAGGGCAAAAAGGGTTACTTCTTCCTCGCCCGCAGCCGCGCGATCTCCTCGCCGCCCGGGACCTTCACCACGAACGTCCCGTGGCAGGGCTTGGTGTAGGGGAAGATCAGGTGCTCGCCCTCCACGCCGACGTAGAGCGGCGCGACACCGATGATGTGGACATCGAATATCTTGTAGCCCGGCTCGACCTCGTGATACTCCCGGACATGCTTCTTGATGTACTCTCGCGCCTCCCGGAATGAGGCCTGGGAGAGGAGTATCTCGGGTTTCAGCGCTTCAAGGCAGCCCATTGCATCACCTCGTCAAGTCTCCGCTTCAGCGGCATGGGGTTGTGCACGGCCTTCGCCGCGACGACCTCGCAGGGGAACTCGATCTCGCCGGCAAGTTCTTCCGCATGCTCCCCGAAGAGGAGCGCGTAGAGCCGTGCCCGCGATATGTAGGCCATGGTGCCTGCGTAGGCAACCCCGGAATCGTTGTGTATGAAGACGAAGCAGAGGTCGAAATCACGCGCCTTCCCCGTGATCTCGTCGATCGCTGCATCGATATCGGTCATCTCGCCGAGGTAGTACCGGTCCGGGTCGGCCACCTCCATCAACTTCCGTGCCGCTGCCGTCCCGGCAACCACCGGCCGGATGCCTCGCTGCTTTAAGCCATGTATCAGGTAGAGCGCCATGCTCGTCTGGACGGGCACCTGAGGGCACCCGAGCAGGATCAGTGCAGTTTTCTCCCCGTAAATCGTCTCCGTCATGGTTGAGCCTTCTCCACGGCAGCTAAGACGTCAGGCACCCGTTCGGGGTGCGTGTAGATGGTGAACCGCTCCCCCCGCGAGAAGCAGACCAGGGTGAGCCCCGCCCGCTCTGCCGTGAGGATGCCGCGGTCGGTCGAGGCGGCGCGGGAGACGACGATAGGGATCCCTGCGTTCGCCGCCTTCGCCACCATCCCCGACGGCTGCCTGCCGGTGCACCCGAGAACGCACGTCGACCGATCGATCCCCCGGAGGGCCGCGTAGCCCACGACTTTGTCAACGGTGTTGTGCCTCCCCACATCGCAGGCCCGGGTGATGAGTTCGCCGTTGCAGAAGAGGACCGAGCAGTGGACGGCCCCGGTTCTCCGCCAGACATCGGACTCGATCGCTGCCGTGACCGCACGGACACCATCCGCCGTGACAGTGATCGACGAGGCAACCTCTCTGGGCTCGCCGATCACGCGGTAACCCCCGGAAGATTCCATCTCGAGCCGAACGTCCTTCCTGACCGGGGCGGTGATATACACGTCCTTGCCGGAGACCTCCACCGAGTCGACCTCGTCGGCCAGCCCCTCACAGACGATAAACCCGGCCCCCAGGTCGTCGAGGCGGTCGGGGCTTGCCACCAGGGTCGTGAGGTATTCGCCGTTCAGGAAGAGCCGGACGTGATCCTCGACGATGATGTCGTCGTGAACAGTGCGCGCGCCGTCACCCGTCACCTGGACCCCGGCGCGACAGACGATATCCATCAGGCCGTCTCCTCCCGTACCCAGTCCAGGTACGGGGCGTAGCCGCCGATAATGGGGAGCGCGATGATCTCAGGGGTTTCGTAACTGTGAAGTCCCCGTATCCGGGCGATGAGCGGGTCGAGCAGGCGGTGCTGCGTCTTGATGACCAGGAGTTGTTCGGGCTCGCTAGAGACCGTGCCCTCCCACCGGAAGCAGGACTGCACGCCGGTAACGTTCACGCAGGCGGCCAGCCGGGCATCGACAAGGGCTCTCGCGAGTTCCTCCGCCTCCCCGGCAGGCGCCGTGCAGAAGACCACAACATATTCCGGGAGATCCATGGTTTTACCTTCGTATTGCCTGTATTTAACTTGTATCAGTGCTCGACCGCGGCCCAGATGACGTCGCAGGCGAGGACCGCCGGGAGCATCCGTCACCAATCACTCAACCTCCGGCATCCGGGCACAGGCGGGCGTCAACGGCGATATCTGCCGCAGCCGCCCGATCACCTCCGGCAGCACTTCAAGGACGTAGTCGACGTCGTCCTCGGTGTTCGCATCGCCGAGCGTCAGCCGGAGCGACCCGTGCGCCTCCTCGTGGGGAAGCCCCGTCGCGAGGAGGACGTGCGACGGCTCAAGCGACGCCGAGGAGCAGGCGCTTCCCGTAGAGGCGCAGATGCCATGAGCGTCGAGCAGTAAGAGGATCGACTCGCCCTCGACGTAGCGGAAACTGAAGTTCGCGTTGTTCGGAAGCCGCTGCTTCGGGTGACCGTTCAACCGGGTATCTGGGATCGATCCAAGGACCCCCCGGACCAGCCGGTCTCGCATAGCGGCGATCCGCCGATTGTGCCCCTCGATATCGGCGGTCGCAAGTTCGATCGCCCGGCCGAGCCCGACGATCCCGGGGACGTTCTCGGTCCCGGCCCGGCGGCCCCGTTCCTGCCCCCCGCCGTGGATCAGGCTCTCGATCCGGGTTCCCCGCCGGATGTAGAGCGCTCCAGTCCCCTTGGGACCGTAGAACTTGTGCCCGGAGAGCGAGAGGAGGTCGATCCCGAGCGCATCCACATCGATCGGCACCGCCCCGACCGCCTGAACGGCGTCGGTGTGGAAGAGGACGCCGTGGGCGTGCGCAACCCGGCCGATCTCCGTGATCGGCTGAACCGTCCCGATCTCGTTGTTTGCAGTCATTACCGAGACAAGGATCGTCCGGTCGGTGATCGCGTCCCGAACATCGCCCGGATCCACCCGGCCGTCCCCGTCTACGGGCAGGTAGGTGACACGGTAGCCCTGCTTCTCGAGGGCCTCGCAGGTATGGAGGACAGCGTGGTGCTCGATCGCAGTGGTGATGATGTGGTCCCCCTTCTTCCGGAGGGCCGATGCGACCCCCGTGATCGCCCAGTTATCGGCCTCGCTGCCGCCGGCGGTGAAGGAGATCTCCTCCGGCTCCGCCCCGAGGGCCGTCGCCACCTGCATTCTCGCCTCCTCCACGCCCTTTCGGGACTCGCGGGCAAACCGGTAGAGAGACGAGGGGTTGCCGAAATACCGGGAGAAATACGGGGCCATCGCCGCGAGAACCTCAGGCCTCATGAATGTCGTCGCCGCGTGATCCATATACACGGGACGTTGATCCTTGTCGTTCATGTCCGGGTACAGCGTAGGAGCCGGGAGCGTATCAGCGTTACCGGTTCCCGTGCGGGCAACGAGCCCGCCCGCCGCAAGTAAGAAATTAAATAGGGTCCCGTGCGCAATATTTGGTAATGTACTCGAGACGCATGGATAACCTTCCTCCCTACCTTTTCGCACGCATTGACGATATGAAAGAGGAGAAACTGCGCCAGGGTGTCGACGTCATCGACCTCGGGGTCGGCGACCCCGACCTCCCTACCCCGCCGCATATCGTGGAGGCACTCTGCACCGCAGCCCGCGACCCGAAGAACCACCATTATCCCTCTTACACCGGCATGCTCGCCTACCGCGAGGCGGTGGCCGACTGGTATCAGGGTCGGTTCGGGGTCGACCTGGACCCGAAGAAGGAGGTGCTCGCGCTCATCGGGTCAAAGGAAGGCATTGCACACATCGCCGAGGCCTTTGTCAACCCGGGAGAGGTCGTCCTCGCTGCCGACCCCGGATACCCTGTCTACAAGACCTCCACGCTCTTTGCCGAAGGGAAGGTCTACGAGATGCCCATCCGGGCTGAGAACGACTTCCTCCCGGTGCTCGAGGATATCCCCGCCGATGTGGTGAAGCAGACAAAACTGATGTTCATCAATTACCCCAACAACCCCACCGCCGCCACGGCACCCCTTTCGTTCTTCGAGGAGGTCGTCGAGTTCGCGCGGGAGCACAACATCGTCGTCGTCCACGACAACGCCTACTCCGAGATCACCTTCGACGGCTACAAGGCGCCCTCGTTCCTCGAGGCGGACGGTGCCATGGAGGTCGGCGTCGAGATGCACTCGCTCTCGAAGACCTACAACATGACCGGATGGCGCATCGGCATGGCCTGCGGGAACCCCGATATCATCGCCGGGCTCGGCCGGGTCAAGACCAACGTCGACTCGGGCGCGTTCAACGCCGTCCAGCACGCCGCCATAACCGCGCTCACCGGACCCCAGGACTGCGTCGCCAAAGCCTGCTCGGTCTACCAGGAGCGCCGGGACGTGCTTGTCGCAGGGCTCTCCGAGATCGGCTTCGATGTCCGGGCGCCGAAGGCCACCTTCTACGTCTGGGTGCCGGTCGACGACTGCATGGCGTTTTCCGCACAGCTCCTCGACCAGGCCGGGATCGTCGCGACTCCGGGAGTAGGGTTCGGCAGAAACGGCGAGGGGTTCGTCAGGTTCGCCATCACCCGGTCTATCGAGCGGATCAGCGAGGCGGTGGACCGGATGCGGGGGCTCGACCAGTGATCCTCCCCTCCCACCTCTCGGTCAGGGGGGGCCACCTTTACATCGGCGAGCACGACACGGTGGACCTTGCGGAACGGTTCGGCACTCCCCTCTACGTCACCGACGAAAAGAGGGTCCGCGAGAACTTCCGGCGCCTCTCGGGCGCTCTGGTCGCCCACTACCCGAAGGTCCGGGTGCTCTACGCCGCAAAGGCGAACGGCAACCTGGCAATATTTAAGACGCTCGCGTCGATGGGCGCCGGGGCCGACGTCTTCTCGGCCGGGGAACTCACGCTCGCCCTTGCTGCCGGTATGCGTCCCGAGTCGCTCCTCTTCAACGGGAGCTCGAAAGCCCCTGCCGACCTCGCCCTCGCGGTCGAGAAGGGAGTCAGGGTCTCAGTGGACTCGCTCGACGAACTCCGGCAGCTCGATGTGGCAGCCGCGAAAGCAAAAAAGACTGTCGATATTGCCTTCCGGGTCAACCCGGCCATCGACGTCCCCACCCACCCAAAGATTGCGACAGGTCTTGCGACAAGCAAGTTCGGCATCCCGGCAGGGGAGATCCTGGATGCCTACCGCCACGCGCTCGCCGCGGAGCATATCAACCCGGTTGGTATCCACTGCCACATAGGCTCGCAGATCCTTGCCGTGGAGCCGTTCGCCCGCGAGGTCGAGGTGCTGATCAGAGTCGCCCACGACCTCATCAGGATCGGCGTCGAGCCCGCGTTCATCGATATCGGCGGAGGCCTCGGCATCCCCTACCGGCGGGAGACCGACCGGGCCCCGACACCGGAAGAGTATGCCGGAGCGGTCATGCCGGTCTTCCTGAAGGGCATCCAGGACCTCGGGATCGAGCCCGAACTCTGGGTCGAGCCGGGCAGGTGGCTCGTCGCCGACTCGACGGTCCTCCTCACCCGGGTCAACTCGGTCAAGACCGCCCATAAGACGTTCGCCAACGTCGACGCCGGGTTCAACCTGCTGGTCCGCCCGACGATGTACGACTCCTACCACGAGGTCGTGGCGGCAAACAGGGCGGACGCACCCGCTGCGCGCGAGTACTCCATCGCCGGGCCGATCTGCGAGACGGGCGACGTCCTTGCGAAGGACCGGATGCTCCCCGACCTTCGCGCCGGCGACCTCATCGCGGTGCTCGATGCCGGGGCCTACGGGTTTGCGATGTCGTCCCAGTACAACAGCCGTCCCCGGTGCCCCGAAGTGATCCTCTCGGGCAAGAAGGCGGCCCTGATGCGCCGGGCCGAGACGATCGAGGACATGACCGCCCTCATGGCAACTCCGCCCTGGCTGGCGTAGGAGCGGAGAGGCAGCGTGAAGTTTCACTACCTCCTGGTCGACGACCTCCTCCCGAAGGGAGAGTTCGAGCGCCGGGTGGAGAAGAAGGTGGCTGAGTCCGGCGACCTGCTGGACGAACGCACAGCGGCGATGGTGGTCGTCAAAGACCTCGGCCGGGCGCACATCCGGATACGCGACCTCGCCGGGGCACCGAGCCTCGCCTGCTTCTTTGCAAAGGTGCTCTCCGTCGAAGAGCCCCGGGAGTTCGAGCGGCCTGACGGCACGACCGGCATCGTGGCGAGCGTGATGGTGGGCGACGAGACCGGCAGGGCCAGGCTGACTCTCTGGGACGAGAAGGCCGGCGGCGTCCGCGAGATCGATGTCGGGGACGTGCTTGAAGTCCTCGGTCGACCGAAGGGCAGGGGGAAGACCCCCGACGTCACCGCCGTCGCTGTCCAGGAGGCGGCGTGCGAGATCACCTGCCCGGAGGAAGCCGGGGTCTCTGCGCTTCCCGAATCGGGGGGAGACCTCGAAGTCAGGCTCATCGCCGTCGAGGGCCCGCGGGCGTTCACCCGGCGCGACGGGAGCGCCGGAGAGATGGTCGAGGCGGTGATCGGGAACGAAGACGGCGTCTTCAGGCTCGTCGCCTGGGCTCCGGCCGTCCTTCTCGGGGTTGAGACAGGAAAAAACGTTGTCATCCGCGGTGCCACCGCACGGGAAAGCGATCAGGGCATCGAGTACAGCCTCGGCGAAGCGGCATCCGTCACACCCTCTGAACGGGAGATCACCCTCCTGTTCAAGACCGTCGCGGACGTAGAGGAGGGAGGGTCGTACTCGCTTGCTGGAACGGTGGCGAGCGTGCAATCGCCTCACTCGTTCACCACACGGAGCGGGAGGCAGTCGTCTGTCAGGAACCTGGTCGCCGCCGACGGAACCGGGGAGATCCCGGTTGTCATCTGGGGCGAGAAGGCTGAGGAGCACCTGGTTCCCGGTGACCGGATCGAGATCTACAATGCGACCGCCCGGCGGGGGCGGTATGGGGACCTCGAACTGCACCTCTCCTGGGGGAGCGCTCTCGTCGTCCTCGCCGAAGAGGGGAAGGAGGTGGAAGTCGTTGGGACGATCATCGCCACCGGGCAGGGAGTCTGCATCGATACCGGCGACGCCTGCTACATCCTTGCCGAACCGCTGCCCATCGGGTATGAGGTGCGCGCCAGAGGCACCGTGCATCGGGGCGTGATCACCCTCCACCATATCGAGGCCGCGCTCCCGGATCCACAAGATCTGGAGCGTCGCCTGGATCGGTTCTCCGGGGGATCCTGATCCCGGACTTTCACTTTCACACCGCACGGCGAGCGACCTTTATGCCTCCCGCTATACATCTAAGTGTATCGTAGCAGAACACACCATAGAGATCAAGTGAGGATTGAGATGACAGAGATTGATCTTGAAGATTTACCCGGCGTTGGGCCAACCACCGCCGAAAAACTCCGCGAAGCGGGATACGGGACCGTCGAGAGCATTGCAACGGCCACAACGTCGGACCTCGCCGAGGCGGCGGAGATCGGTGAGGGCACCGCCAAGAAGGTGATCCTCGCCGCACGGAAGATGGCGGATATCGGCGGCTTCAAGACAGGCCGGGATATCCTGGACAAGAGGCAGTTTATCAAGAAGTTGAAGACGCTGGTCCCCGAGTTCGACGAACTGGTCGGCGGGGGTCTTGAGACGCAGGCGATAACCGAGGTTTACGGGGAGTTTGGGTCCGGAAAGAGCCAGCTCGTTCACCAGATGGCCGTCAACGCCCAGCTCCCTGAGGAGAGCGGCGGGCTGCACGGGAGCGTCATATACGTCGATACCGAGAACACGTTTCGTCCGGAGCGTATCGAGCAGATGGTCGACGGACTACCGGAGGATGCGGACCTCGGCTCGATGGAGGAGATCCTTGAGCGGATTCACGTCGCCCGGGCACACAGTTCCGATCACCAGATGCTGCTCCTTGATACAGCACGAGAACTCGCAAACGACCTGCGGACCTCCGACTACCCGGCCAGGCTCTTCGTCATCGACTCGTTGACGTCCCTCTTCCGTTCGGAGTACGCGGGGCGCGGCACCCTCGCTGCCCGGCAGCAGAAACTGAACCGCCACATGCACGACCTCTTGAAACTGATCGACGATCACAACGCCGTCGGCCTCGTGACCAACCAGGTGATGTCGAACCCGGCCGTCCTCTTCGGCGACCCCACAAAACCAATCGGCGGCAACATTGTCGGGCACACCGCAACATTCCGGCTCTATCTCCGTAAGAGCAAGGGCGGTAAAAGGGTTGCCCGCCTCGTGGACAGCCCCAACCTCCCCGAGGGCGAGGCGGCATTCATGGTCGAGCAGGCTGGGCTCAAGCAGTGCTGAAAGCGATCATAACGGACGTCGACGGCACCATCACGGACCGGCGGCGGCGCATCAACACACGCGCCATCGAGACCATCCGGACCCTCGTGGATGCCGGCATCGAGGTGGTGCTTGCAAGTGGCAACACCGTCTGCTTCATGGACGGCCTCTGCAAGATGGTCGGGACGGACGGGACCATCATCGGCGAGAACGGCGGTGTCTACCGGCGGAGATTTGGAGGCATCCTCCAGATCCCGGGCGACCGGGCAGCCTGCCTTGAAGCGTTTGATCTCCTCAGGGACCATTTTGCCGCAAAGGGTATCGGACTCGAACTCCTCAGCGCGCAGTATCGGTTCGCCGATGTGGCCTTCGCCCGGGAGATCGATCCCGATGAGGCGAGAGCGGTCATCCGTGACCGCCACCTCCCCATCCGGGTGCTGGATACAGGGTTTGCGCTCCACCTTCAGGCACCCGGCGTGAGCAAGGAGACGGCGATGCGGAAGCTCGCCGGGGATATGGGACTTCTCCCGGACGATATTCTGGCTATCGGGGACTCGGAGAACGATATCGAGATGCTCAAGGCCGCCGGCATCGGTGTTGCGGTCGCAAACGCCGCGGCACCGACCCGGGCGGCGGCAGACTGGGTCTCCGGGAGTGCGTATGGGGATGGGTTTGTGGAAGCGGTAAAAAAGTATTATCCCGATCTTTTCAGCAGATAGCGATCGACCACAACATAATCTTTTATGTCTTTTACCGCCTCAAACGGCACAAGCATCCTGTCCCCATCCATCCTGTAGCCTTCAGTCCTGAACGTCTCGTCCGGTTTAACAATCAGGTCAACAACCTGCCCCGTATTAAGGTCGACCATAATGTTCTTGATGGTCCCGATGAGCATGCCATCATTACTCATCACTTTCTTCCTGGCAAGAGTGCGGCAGAAAGTTTTGCTCATACAGAACGTGGGGCGTTTATACTATTTAAATGTTCTAAATTCCTTAAAATCCCAGGAAAACCGCTTTACAGTTTCTCTATCTGGAGGAGGTTGCCGCCGCCGTTGCCATGGCTAAAAGGGTCGGTGGTGTCTCAGGGTTCTCGCAAGGAAGGATAGAATGGATCAGTAGTGCCCTACGAAACAACTGGTCATCTGAGATCCCATCCCGGTGTTCCCGCT